>Ga0228698_1000100_pt1 | contig 78206 bp, 87 predicted proteins | sample McNCre117_Aug_MG_FD_178015 | JGI IMG/M metagenome (GOLD analysis project Ga0228698, IMG submission 178015) | Freshwater microbial communities from McNutts Creek, Athens, Georgia, United States - 1-17_Aug_MG | ecosystem: Environmental > Aquatic > Freshwater > Creek | place: USA: Georgia...
CTGGTGGGGCGAGCTTTTGCGTCGGGGGATGTGCAAACCCAATGCACCGCGCTGGTGGCGACCACCGTGTTTGCGTTGGAAGTCGGTTCCCCGGTGTTGCTGGAGGTGCAATCGGCGTCACCCTTGAACGCATCGGATCGCGATTGGCTGGGCGACCTGTTTCAGGTGTACAGCAATGTGGTGTCTTTGTTGGATTACGGCGAAAAAGACACCCTCACCGAACTGCTCAACCGCAAAACCTTCGATGTCAGCTTCATCAAAGCGGCTTCGGGGCTGGAAGCCACGCCGTTCAAAATTCTGGCGGCTGAACGTCGGCAGTCCGCAGATGTGCATGGTGCATGGCTGGCGGTGCTGGACATTGATCACTTCAAAAAAGTCAACGACAACTTTGGCCATTTGATTGGTGACGAAGTGCTGCTGCTGGTGGCTCGCATCATGCGGTCGTGCTTCCGGTACAGCGACCAGCTGTACCGCTTTGGCGGCGAGGAATTTGTGGTGCTGATGCGCTGCGATGGCGAAGCCGATGCACTGTGCGTGCTCGAACGGCTGCGCAGCACCATTGAGCACTACCGATTTCCGCAGGTGGGCACCATCACCGCCAGCATTGGCGTGACCCAGGTGTTTCACAACGACATTCCCAGCCAGGCCTTTGGCCGTGCCGACGAAGCGGTGTACTACGCCAAATCCCACGGGCGCAACCAGGTGCACAGCTACCAACGTCTGGTGGCGCAGGGCGAGCTGGTGGAGCATGTGAACGAAGGCATGGACGTCGATCTGTTCTGATCAGTTCATCCCACATCTGGTTTGTTCGATCCTTGTACCCACAGGGGCAGGGGGTTTACCCAGGCCGACAGTTTGTCGCTCCCCCCAACGGTAGACTCCTATGAAGACCACCCCATAACACCTTCATCCGAGACACTCCCTCATGCCCGCTGACACCCAGGCGCTGCTCGCTGCGCTGCAAACCGTCGTTGACCCCAACACCGGCAAAGACTTCGTTTCCACCAAAGCCCTGAAGAATCTGCAGGTCAGCGACGGCGATGTGTCGTTCGATGTGGAGCTGGGCTATCCCGCCCAAAGCCAGCTGGCCGGTTTCCGCAAGGCCCTCATTGCCGCAGCCCGCAGCGTGGCCGGGGTGGAGAACGTGTCGGTCAACCTGAGCAGCAAAATCATTGCCCACCAGGTACAGCGCGGTGTGAACCTGCTGCCCAATGTGAAAAACATCGTGGCCGTGGCCTCGGGCAAGGGCGGCGTGGGCAAAAGCACCACCACCGTCAACCTGGCGCTGGCGCTGGCCGCCGAGGGGGCCAAAGTGGGCATTCTGGATGCCGACATCTACGGCCCCAGCCAGCCCATGATGATGGGCATTGAAGGCCGCCCAGAAAGCGTGGACGGCCAGACCATGGAGCCGCTGGAAAACTACGGCCTCCAGGTCATGTCCATTGGTTTTTTGGTCGATAAGGACGAAGCCATGATCTGGCGCGGCCCCATGGCCACCCAGGCGTTGGACCAGCTGCTGCGCCAGACCAACTGGAAAGAGCTCGATTACCTGCTGGTGGACATGCCCCCCGGTACCGGCGACATCCAGCTCACACTCAGCCAGAAGGTGCCGTTGACCGGTGCCGTCATCGTCACCACGCCGCAGGACATTGCGCTGCTCGACGCACGCAAGGGCATCAAAATGTTTGAAAAAGTGGGCGTGCCCATTTTGGGCATTGTGGAAAACATGGCGGTGTACTGCTGCCCCAACTGCGGTCACACCGAGCACATTTTTGGCGCCGATGGCGGCAAACGCATGGCTGCTGAATTTGGCATGGACCACTTGGGCGCACTGCCGCTCAACATGCAAATTCGCGTACAGGCCGACACCGGCAAACCCACCGTGGTGGCCGACCCGGATGGCGAAATTGCCAACATCTACAAAGCCGTGGCACGGCAAGTGGCCATCAAAATTGCGCAGCGGGCCAAAGACTTTTCTTCCAAGTTCCCCAGCATCAAAATTTCCAAAGACACCTGAACCGCTGGAAGGACCGGCTGGCCATGAGCGACGTTCCCGTTCTTCCCGTGCAGGTGCGCTTCCGTCGCGAGGCGGTGCCAGGCCCCATGGCCCGCTGGCAGCCCTGGCGCTGGGTGTTGGTGGATGTGTGGCCCCATGCGCCCAGCTTGCCTCACGCCACCTGCGTGGAGCGCAGCGCCGAGGGCGAAGTGTGGGACCACCTGGGGTGCGAGGTGGCCTTGCACCGCGACGATGCCGAGGGCCTGTACCTCAACCTCAGCACCGAGCAACCCTGCTGGTGGGTGATGTGGCGCCTGCAAGACCTGCCCGGCGAGGCAGAACCGGCGCCGGTGCCACTGGAAGTCACCCTCAGCTACCACGACGCCGGCCGCTGGCTGGACGCCCAGGAGCAGGTGGACCGCGTGGACGCCCCGCCCGAAGTGGTGGCCTGGCTGCGTGACTTCACCGACACCCATTACCGCCCTGAGCCGAAGCGCCGCCAGCGGCCCGAGAGCTTCAAACCACTGACCGACCGGTTTGGCAACCCGGTCCGCATTTCCACAGGGGCGGTGCGGCGCAAAGGTGGCGGTGCTGGGACGGCTGAGACGGGTGGTACGCATGGCGGCTGAGGACGGTTTTTTCAACCGCTGGTCGCGCCGCAAGGCCGAGGCCCGGCCTGCACCTGAATCTGTACCCACAGCCCACGCAGAGCCTGTGCAGGTGCCCACACCACCTGCGGTACAAGAGTCGGCCAGCCCAGATCAGTCGTCGCCAGCCCCCACGCTGGCCGATGTGGCGCAACTCACCCCGCAAGCAGATTTCTCCCGCTTCGTGGCCCGCAATGTGGTGCCGCAGGTCCGCAACGCGGCCATGAAAAAGCTGTTTGCCGACCCGCATTTCAACGTGATGGACGGGTTGGACATTTACATCGACGACTATTCCATCCCCAGCCCGCTGGAGCCCGAGCTGGTGGCCGACATGCTGGCCTCCCCGTTTTTCAGCCCTCCCCAACCGGTGGAACAGGCGCCAGACGCTGCGGCTCAACCTCAGGCTGAGGGTCAGAACGAAGCCGCAGCGGTACCGACCCCGCCTGAGCCGGAACCCGAGCCCGAGTGTTCCGCTGAAGCGCCGACACACCCGCCGCCACACCCGCCGCCATCCCCATCTTCATCCTTGCCCCATGACCACGCTGATTTGCAACTGCAACCAGACCCTGCCGCTGGACCCGACGGCGCTGGGCCGGGCGCTGGATGAACCGCTGACGCTGCACCGCTCGCTGTGCCGGCGAGATGCGCCCGCTTTCCAAAAGGCCGCCTGCCAGCCTGACGACCTGTTGGTGGCCTGCACCCAGGAACAGGCGCTGTTCACCCAATTGGCCGAGCAAACCGAAGGAGCGGTGTCGCTGCAGGAACGCCCCATCCGGTTTGTGAACATCCGGGAAGCAGCAGGCTGGTCGCGCGAAGGCCACGCCGCCACGCCCAAAATGGCCGCTTTGCTGGCGGCTGCCCGCTTGCCAGAGCCCGACCCCGTGACGACGGTGACCTACACCAGCCAGGGCCGAGCGCTGGTCATCGGTCCCGCAGAACGGGCCGAGGCCTTGGCCCGGCAACTGGCCGATACCCTGGAAATCACGCTGCTGCCCACCGGCGGTGCGGTGTCGCAGCAACGAGAATGGCCGGTGCTGGGTGGCAAGCTGCATGCCCTCTCTGGCTGGCTGGGGGCCTTTACGCTGGTGTGGGAGGTGTCCAATCCCATTGCGCTGGACTTGTGCACCCGCTGCAATGCCTGCGTGCAAGCCTGCCCGGAAGGGGCCATTGGCCTGGATTACCAGGTGGACTTGGCTTTGTGCAAAAGCCACCGCGACTGTGTGCAACGCTGCGAAGCCATTGGTGCCATCGACTTCAACCGTGCCCCTCAGCGGCAGGAAGACACCTTCGACCTGGTGCTGGATTTGCGGGATGCGCCCGCCTTCAGTCAGCACCAACCACCCCAAGGCTACTGGCATCTGCCTGCCCAGGCGGACATGGCGCGCACGCTGGCCGCCGTGGTGGCGTTGCGCGACGCGGTGGGTACGTTCGAAAAACCCCGGTTCTTCCAATACAAAGCCAACCTGTGCGCGCATGGGCGCAACCACCAGGTGGGTTGCGACGCCTGTGTGGGTGTGTGCTCCGCCTCGGCCATTGAAAGCCGCTTGAAGCAAAACCGAATCGAGGTCAACCCGCACCTGTGCGTGGGTTGCGGCACCTGCACCACCGTGTGTCCCACCGGTGCGCTCACCTACGCTTACCCCAGCGTGCCCTACCAGGGGCAAAAAATCAAAACCCTGCTGCAAACCTACGCCAAGTCAGGTGGCAGGCAGGCCGCCTTGCTCATTCACCAGCAAGAAAGCGGTACCGCGCTGCTGAATGAGCTGGGCCGCGCGGCGATGCTCGACCACAGCGTGCAGGGCATGCCCGCGCGAGTCATTCCGGTGGCGGTGTGGCACACCGCATCGTTGGGGCTGGAAGCATGGTTGTCTGCATTGGCCCATGGGGCCAGCCAGGTGTGGGTGTTGATGACGGCTGAAGAAGCCCCCCAGTACCGCGACGCCGTGCGTCAACACATGGCGGTGGCGCAAGCGGTGTTGACGGGCCTGGGTTACAGCGGCGAGCACCTGCGCCTGCTGGAAGTGCGCGATGCCCGCGACCTGGCCGAACTGGACCGCGCCCTGCAAACCCCTGCTGCCCAAACTGTGACCCGCCCGGCTGGTTTTGCCTGGCAAGCCGACAAGCGCGCTACCCTGGAGCTGGCGCTGGACGCGTTGGTGCAGCAAGCCCCCGCCCGCCAAGGCACCGCGTGGCCAGATGCGTTGCCCCTCCCCCCCGGTGCGCCCCTGGGCACCGTGGCTCTGGATGCCCAGCGCTGCACCCTGTGCATGAGCTGTGTGGGGGCCTGCCCCGCGTCGGCCCTGCAAGACAACCGCGATTCGCCGCAACTGCGTTTCATCGAGAAAAACTGCGTGCAGTGCGGCCTGTGCGTCAAAACCTGCCCTGAAAACGCCTTGCAGCTCCAGCCCAGGCTGTGGTTGAACGAGGCTCGCCCCCAGACCCGTGTGCTGCACCAGGCCCAGCCCTACCACTGCGTGCGTTGCCAAAAGCCGTTTGGCACGCTGCAGGGCATTGAGGCCATGCTGAGCCGCCTGGCGGGCCATGCCATGTTCAAGGGCGAGGCGCTGGAGCGCCTGAAAATGTGCGGCGACTGCCGCGTGGTGGACTTGTATTCGTCCCAGGGCGAAGTCCGCATCCAAGATCTGTGAGTTCCCACATGACCGATTTGTCCCTTTCCCCCCAGGCCGCGCTTGACGAAGAAGTGGCCCGTGCCGAGCTGTACGGCGTGCTGTCGCGCCTGTGGTACGCCGCGCCCGATGCCGACTTGCTGGTGCAGTTGCAAGTGGCGGTGACCGAGGCACCGGTGCCGGGCGGTTTTTTGCAGGAACCTTGGCAGCAGTTCATTGCGGTGGCCCGTACGCTCAGCCAACCGCAGGTGGCCGGCGAATTCGACGCCCTGTTTGGTGGCGTGGGAAAGCCGGAGGTGGCGCCGTATGCCTCCCACCATCTGGCCGGTTTTTTGAATGAAAAGCCTTTGGCCGCGCTGCGGACCGACCTGGCTCGCCTGGGTTTGGCCCGCGACGAGCAAATGCCCGAAACCGAAGACCATGTGGCCTATGTGTTCGAGGTGATGCGCTACCTGATTGCCGGTGACGATGTGGCGGTGGCCAACCTCACCGAGCAGCAACGCTTTTTCACGGCTCATGTGCAAACCTGGGTGCCCGCGCTGTGCCAGGCGTTGGAGGCGCACCCCAAGGCCCGGTTTTACGCTGCGCTGGCGGCCCTCACGCAAGCCTTTGTCAGCGTGGAGGCGCAGGGCTTTGATTTGCTGAATTGATATTTCAATATAAAAACGGATCTACCGCTTCAATTGATTGAATAGTTTGCTATTCATTTTTTGATTCTGGCAACCACACGCAGAACTCGGCACCCGTGGCATCCGGGCGATTGCAAGCGGTCAGGCGGCCGCCATAGCGCTCCACCAACCCACGGCTGATCCACAGCCCCAGGCCATTGCCCTCGCGCTTGGTGGTGAAGAACGGCTGGAACAGCTGGCTCTGCACCGCTTCGCTCAGGCCTGGCCCGCAGTCGGTCACGGTGATTTGGCTGCCGCCATCAACGCTCAGGGTTCGGACCCATAACGTGCCGCCCTGCGGCATGGCCGCCACCGCATTGATCAGCAGGTTGATGACCACTTGCTGCAGCTCCTGCCGGTTGCATGGCACGGGGGTGTGGGCTTGCAAGTCCAGGTCCATGGCAATGCGCGTCTGGCTCAGCCGGTGGTTCACCAGCACCAGGCAGGCCTTCACCACGTCGTTCACATCCAGCCCCTCGGTGTAGCCCGCGTATTCCTCGGGGCGGGCGTGTTGCAGCAACTGCTGCACGATCAGGCGCATGCGCTCGATCTGTTCATCCAGCAGGCGCATTTCGGTGCGCACCGGGTCGGCGGTGTGGCCCAGGGTGTCGCGCATCCAGTCCAGGTTGCCTTGCATCACGGCCAGGGGGTTGTTGATTTCGTGGGCCACGCTGGCGGCCAGTTGGCCCATGACGGCCAGCTTTTCGCTGCGCACCAGTTGCTCCTGGGTCTGACGCAACGAGGCGTTGCTGGCGGCCAGTTCATTGGTGCGCTCGGCCACGCGCTGGTCCAGCTCCTGGCCCCAGCGGCGCAGGGCTTCGGTGTTTTGGGCCATGCGGTCCAGCAGTTCGTCAAAGTGGTGGGCGAGGGCGCCCAGCTCATCCTGCGCGGCCAGCGGGCCCACCCGGGCATGGGCATCGCCGTCTTCCACCTGTTGCATGGTGCGGTTCATCTGCTCCACCGGCTGAAAGATGCTGCGCGCCCAGCGCAACGAGAGCAGGGCGGCCAAGGCCATGGCCACCAGAAAAATCAGGGCCATCACGGCCACCAGTGCCAGCCGCACGGTCCGAAATGGCCCTTCCAGCACGCCCACATACAGCATGCCGATGCGCTGACCCTCAGCGCCCAGCAGGGGCTCATAGCCGCTCACATACCAGTCGTTCACCACAAAGGCGCGGTCCAGCCAGGTCTGGCCCTGGCCCAGCACCGCATCGCGCACCTGTTGCGAGACGCGGGTGCCAATGGCCCGCTCGCCTTCGAACAGGCGCACGTTGGTGGTGATGCGCACATCGTCCAGAAACAAGGTGGCCGTGCCCTGGCTGCCAAACGGCAGGGAGCCCTCCGGGTAGACGATGTGGTTGATGTGGTCGATGAAGTCCAGGTTCTGGTTCAGCAGCACGCCGCCCACCAGCCAGGCGGCGGGGTGGCCGTGTGCGTCCAGCACCGGTTGCACCGCCATGGCGACCAGGGCACGGGTTTCCTGGGTGCGATCGGTGGGCGCGGCGTTGGGGGTGGGGACCAGAGCAAGGTTGAGCCGAGATGCCAATTCAGGGGCCAGTTCCTGCACGGTGCCCGCCTCCAGCACCACCAATTGGGCGTGTTGGCTCAGAGGGCGGCGAGCGTTGACCAGGGCGCTGAAGCGGGGCGTTTCGCCGGTGGCAGAGGGGGGCGGTGAGATGGGTTCCAGATGCAGGAAGTCCAGGTGTCGCAAGGTGCGCTCAGTTTCCAGAAAGCGGGTTCGCTCCGCGGTGCGGGTGGCCAGGGCGGCAGGCGCGGGCCAGTCATTGGCATGGGGTGGGAGCCACTGCGTCAGCCGCCTGGAGTCGGCTACCGCTGCGGTGCCGGTGCCCACTTCGGTCAGCAGCTGGTTGAAGTACCCACGGGCCACCGCCAGGTCGCTGCGCACTTTGGTGATGAGCAGCCGGTCGTAGGTGGTGGTGCTCCAGAGGCTGAGCGCCAAAACCAGTACCGGAAACACCACCAGCAAGGGCCCCAGGGCCATGGCCAGCAGCTTGTGCCGCACCGAGCGCTGCAGCCAGGCTGACAGGGTTGGCGGCCAGGGCACTCTCAACCCTGGCTCCATTCCGCCACACGCCGTTCGAGGGTGCGCCTGGACACGCCCAGCAGCTTGGCGGCCTGGGTTTTGTCGCCCTGCACCGAGGCGAGGACCGATTGAATGTGCTGTTTTTCCAGTGTGGCGAGGTCGGTGGTGGCGTTGCCTGGGCTGCCCGAGCGCTGCCGGACGGATGGGTACAGCGCCGATACATTCAGCCCGCCCAGAATCAGCGAGCGTTCCACCAGATTGCGCAGTTCGCGGCAGTTGCCAGGCCAGTCGTACTGGGTGAGGAAATCCCGTTCTTCAGGGGCCAATGTCAGACCCGGCAGGCCCAGTGCAGGGGTGAGTTCGTGCACGAAATGGTCGAACAGCTCCGGCAAGTCTTGCTTGTGCTGGCGCAGGGGCGGCAGGTGCAGGTCTACCACCTTCAGGCGGTAGTACAAGTCGGCCCGGAAGCGCCCCGCAGCCACTTCGTCTTCCAGCTGGCGGTTGGTGGCGGCAATCAGCCGCACATTCACCGGTACCTGTTGCACGCTCCCCAGGGGGCGGATGTTCAGGTCTTCCATGGTGCGCAGCAGGGTGGCCTGGACGGCCAGGGGCAATTCGGCCACCTCGTCCAGAAACAGGGTGCCACCTTGTGCGTAATAGAACAGGCCGTTGCGTTGGGGAGGGGGGCTGCGGCCACTCGCGTTCCAGCCCAGGGCGTGGCCAAAGAGTTCGGCCTCAATCAGGTCTGGCGATACCGCCGCGCAGTTCAGCGGCACGAAAGGCCCCGCATGCCGGTTGCTGCGGGCGTGCAGTTCGCGGGCCACCAGTTCTTTGCCGGTGCCCGACTCGCCCTGCAGCAGCACCGTGCTGTCCACCTGCGCAATGCGGGCGATGGCCGCGCGCAGGCCGACCATGTCTGGCGAGGAGCCCACCAGCGGGCAGGCGGCTCCTGTGCGGGGTTGCAGACCGCGCCGCAACACGTGGTTTTCGCGGCGTAGCGCGACCTGCTCTACGCATTTGCGCACGGCGTTCAGGATTTGCGGCACCCGAAAGGGCTTGAGGATGAAGTCGGACGCGCCTGCTCGCAGTGCCTCAATGGCGGTGTCCAGGTCGGCAAACGCGGTGATGAGGATGACCTCTCCGCCAAAGCCATGGCTGCGCAATGCTTTCAGCCAGCTCACACCGTCTTGACCGGGCAGGGAAATGTCCAGAATCACCAGATCGGCGTGGTGCGTGTTCAGCCACTCCTGCCCTTCCTCTGCGCTGCCCGCAGCCATCACAAAGTGACTGCGTGGTGCCAGTGTTTTCACCAGGAAATTGCGCATCCCCGCCTCGTCATCCACGATCAAAATGGACCAATCGGGCCAACCTTCGGAGGTTCTTTCTGGAGGGGAGGGGGGTGTCATGGGTGTTTTAAACCTGAATGTTTTTGTCGGAAATAACCAAAAAAACGACGTCAATCAGTCTGCAACGGGTGCGACATGGTGCCGCAACTGCTTGCGACAACTTGTCGCAGCGGGCAGTACTCCCAATTGGGATTGAACACAAAAGCAGATGAAGTAAGCACTGGCAGCCGGTGTGCGCCTGTCCGGGTGATTGGCATGCTTTTTGATTTTTCAGATGCTGGCGTGGAGTTGGTTGGGGTGAGAGGGTGCTGCAAGGTCGGTCATATGTTTCCACCACTTGTGCAATTGGCTTCAGAGTGCGTAAATCTTGCTCCATTGAAGTGCCGCGCGTGCGTCTGCCTGCATGCGCTCAACCCCACTGGATGACCCCATCCGCCAAGGAGACTTGCATGAATTCCAACCATCCTGCATCGGCAAATGATGCTGCTTCCACCACACGCCGAAGGGGTTTTTTTGCGGGTCTGGGTGCTGTAGGTGCCGTGGGAGTTTTGGCGGGATTGACCGCCAAAACGGCGGTGCCTGAAGTGGCCGAGGTGGCGCCTGTGGTGGAGCCACCCACCCGCGGAGGGGGCTACCAGCTCAGTGCCCACGTGCAACGTTATTACGACACCACCCGCGTCTGACCGCGCCCCACAGGAGAAACACGCATGTTGTTGATCAAAAAAACATCGGGCGGCCGTCACGGCGCCACGGGGCTGGTCCAAAACCTCAGCCGGGGTCTGTCGCAAGCGCTGCCCACCGTGGATCGTCGGGGGTTTCTGCGCCGTTCTGGCCTGGGACTGGGCGTGGGCCTGGCGGCCACGCAACTCACCCTGGTCAAGAAAGCCAAGGCAGCAGGCGCCAGCGGCGCCCTGGGGGCTGGCAAGGTGGAAGTGAAGCGCACAGTGTGTACCCACTGCTCGGTAGGTTGCGCCACCGACGCCATTGTGGAAAACGGCGTGTGGGTGCGCCAGGAAGCGGTGTTTGATTCGCCCATCAACCTCGGCTCGCATTGCGCCAAAGGTGCGGCGCTGCGCGAGCACGGTCATGGCGAGTACCGCCTGCGCTACCCCATGAAGCTGGTCAACGGCAAATATGTGCGCATCAGTTGGGACCAGGCGCTGACCGAAATCACCGACCGCATGAAGTCGCTGCGCGAAGCCAGCGGCCCCGACAGCGTGTACTTTGTGGGTTCCTCCAAGCACAACAACGAGCAAGCCTATTTGTTGCGCAAGTTTGTGAGTTTCTGGGGTTCCAACAACTGCGACCACCAGGCCCGCATTTGTCACTCCACCACGGTAGCCGGTGTGGCCAACACCTGGGGTTATGGGGCCATGACCAACTCGTACAACGACATGCAGAACAGCCAATGCGCGTTGTACATCGGCTCCAACGCGGCAGAGGCCCACCCGGTGTCCATGCTGCACATGCTGCACGCCAAGGAACATGGCTGCAAGATGATCGTGGTAGACCCACGCTTCACCCGCACGGCGGCCAAGGCCGATGAATACGTGCGCATCCGCTCGGGCACTGACATTCCGTTCCTGTTCGGCCTGTTGCACCACATCTTCAAAAACGGCTGGGAAGACAAAAAATACATCCACGACCGGGTGTATGGCATGGACAAAGTGCGTGCAGACGTGCTGGCCAAATGGACGCCCGACAAGGTGGAAGAGGCCTGCGGCGTCAAAGAAGAGCAAATGTTCAAAGTGGCCAAGATGCTGGCCGAAGCCAAGCCAGCCACCATCGTGTGGTGCATGGGCCAGACGCAGCACACCATTGGCAACGCCATGGTGCGCGCATCCTGCATCCTGCAACTGGCTTTGGGCAACATTGGCAAGAGTGGGGGTGGCACCAACATCTTCCGCGGCCACGACAACGTGCAAGGCGCCACCGACGTGGGCCCCAACCCCGATTCGTTGCCCGGCTACTACGGCTTGGCCGCAGGCTCCTGGAAGCACTTTGCTGCCACCTGGGGGGTGGACTACGACTGGATCAAGTCCAAATACGCGCCTGGCATGATGGAAAAGCCCGGCATCACCGTTTCCCGCTGGATTGACGGTGTGCTGGAAAAGAACGAATTGGTGGATCAGGATTCCAACATCCGCGCCATGTTCTTCTGGGGCCATGCGCCCAACTCGCAAACCCGCGGCCTGGAAATGAAGCGGGCCATGGACAAGCTGGACATGCTGGTGGTGGTGGACCCTTACCCATCGGCTACCGCCGCCATGGCGGCCATGCCCGGCAAGGCCGAAGACCTGAACCCCAACCGTGCGGTGTACCTGTTGCCAGCGGCCACGCAGTTCGAAACCAGCGGCTCGTGCACAGCTTCCAACCGCTCCCTCCAGTGGCGTGAGAAGGTCATCGAGCCCCTGTGGGAGAGCCGCTCTGACCACATGATCATGTACCAGTTTGCCGAGAAGCTGGGCTTTGGCAAGGAGCTGGTCAAGAACTACAAGATGCAGAAGGTCAAGGGGCTGGATGAACCGATGGTGGAAGACATCCTGCGGGAAATCAACCGCAGTGTCTGGACCATTGGCTACACCGGACAAAGCCCAGAGCGCCTGAAGGCGCACATGAAGAACATGGGCGCTTTTGACGTGAAAACGCTCAAGTGCAAAGGCACGGTGGTGGACAAAGCCACCGGCTACGACATGACTGGCGACTACTTTGGCTTGCCGTGGCCCTGCTATGGCACACCAGAGCTGAAGCACCCGGGCTCTCCCAACCTGTACGACACCAGCAAACACGTGATGGACGGCGGCGGTAACTTCCGCGCCAACTTCGGTGTGGAGCGCGAAGGCGTGAGCCTGCTGGCCGAAGATGGTTCGCACTCGGTGGGAGCCGACATCACCACCGGCTACCCGGAGCTGGACCATGTGCTGCTGAAAAAGCTGGGCTGGTGGGATGAGCTGACCGATGCCGAGAAAGCCAAGGCCGATGGCAAGAACTGGAAGACCGACCCCACCGGGGGCCAAATCCGCGTGTTCATGAAAAACCATGGCTGCCACCCGTTTGGCAATGCCAAGGCGCGTGCGGTGGTGTGGAACTTCCCCGATGCCATTCCCCAGCACCGCGAGCCCATCTACGGCACCCGCCCTGATCTGGTGGCCAAATACCCCAGCCACGACGATCAAAAGAACCGTTGGCGCTTGCCCATTCTGTACAAGTCGCTACAGAAAAAGAATGTGGACGACAAGCTCTACGAGAAGTTCCCGCTCATCATGACGTCGGGGCGTCTGGTCGAATACGAAGGCGGTGGCGAGGAAACCCGCTCCAACCCCTGGCTGGCCGAGCTGCAGCAAGAGATGTTTGTCGAGGTCAACCCGGCGGCAGCGGCAGCGCGTGGCTTCAAGAACGGTGACCGGGTGTGGGTTTTGACCCCGACTGGGGCTCGCATCAACGTCCAGGCGCTGGTGACCGAACGTGTGGGAGCCGACACCGTGTTCATGCCGTTCCACTTCTCCGGTCGCTGGCAGGGGCAGGACCTCAAGTCCTACTACCCGGAGGGTGCCATGCCGGTGGTGCGCGGGGAGGCCATCAACACCGCTACCACCTATGGTTACGACATCGTGACCATGATGCAGGAAACCAAAACGCAAATTTGCAACATCGAGAAGGCTTGACCATGGCACGCATGAAATTCATCTGTGACGCCGAGCGCTGCATCGAGTGCAACGGCTGCGTCACCGCTTGTAAGAACGAACACGAAGTCCCCTGGGGTGTGAACCGCCGCCGGGTGGTCACATTGAACGACGGGGTGCCGGGCGAAAAATCCATTTCGGTGGCGTGCATGCACTGCTCCGATGCACCTTGCATGGCCGTTTGCCCCACCAACTGCTTCTACCGCACCGACGAAGGGGTGGTGCTGCACGACAAAGATGTGTGCATTGGCTGCGGTTACTGCAGCTACGCCTGCCCGTTCGGTGCCCCGCAGTTTCCTGGTCAGGGTACCTTTGGCGTGCGCGGCAAGATGGACAAATGCACCTTCTGCGCCGGTGGCCCTGAAGCCAATGGCAGCGAGGCCGAGTTTGAAAAATATGGCCGCAACCGCCTGGCTGAAGGCAAGCTGCCCGCCTGCGCCGAAATGTGCTCCACCAAAGCCTTGCTGGCTGGTGACGGTGACGTGGTGGCCGACATCCTGCGTGCCCGTGTCATCCAGCGCGGCAAAGGGGCTGAAGTGTGGGGCTGGGGCACCGCTTACGGCTCGCAGCAAGCGGGTCAACCTCCCAAGGAAGGCAAGGCATCATGAAACATACTTTTCACTCGATCACCCACCGTGTGGTGCGCGGTGCTGGTTTGTGTGCAGCGGTTGTCTTTTTGGTGGCGTGTGGCGAGCAGCCACAAACACCCACGCGCCTGTCGGCCGCCAAAAAAGACGCTTCGCCCGTGGTGGGCACACCGGCGGAAGCCTTCAAGCAAGGCAGCTGGAAAAGCGGGGATGCCAACGCCTGGAACCAGCAGCTGCGCGCCCGGGCCAACTACGGCATGAGCGACTACCAGCGCGTCAACAACTGACCCCGGAGGCCACACATGCGCCAATTAGCAAAAATGGGTGCGCTGGCCCTGGCTCTCGCCATGCCAGCGAGCCTGGTGCTGGCCCAGGCCACTGGCCATGCGGCACCGGCTGCAGCGACCGCTGCGGCAGGGGCTCCGGCTGGGGTCAAGAGCGCCAATATTTTTGAAGTCAAACCCGATGCTGCCGACCAGTCGGGCTACGCCAATCAGACCAACGCCGAGCGCGGCAAGGTCCAGCCCGGCAACAACGCGCCCATGTGGCGGCAGGTGGGCGGTGGCTCCACGGGCTACAGCAGCCTGCCGGTGACGCAGGCCCCCGAGGCGGGCAACCTCATCCAGCCGTTTGTGCAGTACCCAGGCTCCCGCTTGACCAATGCGGGCGAGGCATGGCGCGAAGTGCGCAATAACTGGATTCTTCCCTACGGCGGCTCTCTGTTGCTGATTGCCATCCTCGCGCTGGCCATCTTCTACAAAACCAAGGGCCCACTGGGGGGGCACAGTGCAGACACCGGCCGAAAAATCGAGCGTTTCACACCCTTCGAGCGGGCCGCGCATTGGGCCAATGCCGGTGCGTTTGTGGCGCTGGGGGTGTCGGGCGTGGTGATGGGGTTTGGCAAGTTCTTCATCCTGCCGGTCATTGGGGGCACGCTGTTTGGTTGGCTGACCTATGCGCTCAAGAACCTGCACAACTTCGTGGGGCCGCTGTTTGCGGTGTCGCTCACCATCGTGGTCATCACCTTCATCAAGGACAACATTGCCAACAAGGCCGACTTCGTGTGGCTCTCCCGTGCCGGTGGCATGCTGGGCGACCATGAAGTGCCTTCGCACCGCTTCAACGCCGGCGAAAAAGGCATGTTCTGGTGGGGCGTGCTGATTCCTGGCTTGGTGGTGGTGGGGTCTGGCCTGGTGCTCGACAAGCTGGTTCCGGGCTTTGGTGCCCTGCGCGGCGAGATGCAGGTCGCCCACATGGTCCACGCCGTGGCCGCCATCTGGATGCTGGCTGTGCTGACGGGCCACATCTACATGGGCACCATTGGTGTGAAAGGCGCCTACGGTGCCATGAAAACCGGCTATGTGGACGAAGGCTGGGCCAAGGAGCACCACGAGCTGTGGTACGACGACATCAAGGCCGGAAAAATCCCCGCCCAGCGCAGCGACAACCCGGTGCCTTCATCGACCGGCCCAGCTACAGCCGCGCGCCCGGCCTCTGCCTGACCCATCCTTTCACGGAGTCAAGTCTCATGAAAACCTTTGTTTCTGCTGGAGCCCTTCTGCTGTGTTTGGCAGGCTCTGCTGCTTGGGCCAAGTTGCCTACGGCGCCGCAATCGGACGAAGCCAAAGCAAAAGCCGCTGAGGCGGCTGCCAAAACCGCCCATGCAGGCAAGGTGGATGCTTACCAGCTGTGCAAATCGCAAGACAAAGCGGCTGCGCACTATTTCCGCACCACCAAAAAAGACCCGAAATCAGCCACCGCCACACCCGCTTGTGCAGATCCCGGTGCCTTTATCCCTTCCACTGCTGCGGCCACGCCTTCAGCACCGACTGCCCCTGCCGCCGGCGCAGCTCCCGCCAAAGGCGGAAAAAAAACCTGAGCATGGTCGATTCACACCTGAAGCTCGTTACCCAACGCCCGTTGCTTTCACAAGCACGGGCACCATTGACCTGCCAAGTGGAGGTGGTGAACGAATGGGGAGATGCCAGCCGCATCAGCATTCCCGCCGAGCGTGATCTCACCGTGTATGTGGACAAGCGTGAGCTGGTCACCTTGATGACGCTGGGCGGTCAGCCCGAGTGGCTGGTGCTGGGGTATCTGCGTAACCAGCGACTGGTGAGCACGGTGGCCGACATCGAGTCCATCACGGTGGATTGGGAGGTGGGCGCGGCGGCTGTGCGTACCCGCAATGGCATTGACGACATTGAAGCCCGCACCGCCAGCCGGGTGGTCACCACCGGTTGTGGCCAAGGCAGTGTGTTTGGCAGCCTCATGGACTCGGTGGACGCCATCCGGTTGCCCGAAGCGGCTACTGTGCGCCAGAGCCAGTTGCAAGCCATCGTCAACACCATTCGCTTGCAAGACAGTGTGTACAAAGAGGCCGGTTCCGTGCACGGCTGTGGCTTGTTTCAAGGCGACCAGCCGCTGATTTTTGTGGAAGACGTGGGCCGCCACAACGCGGTCGATGCCATTGCCGGCTGGATGTGGCTGCAAGAGCCTGCGGTGCAACGTGGTGATGACAAGGTGTTCTACACCACCGGCCGCCTGACCAGCGAAATGGTCATCAAAGCCGCGCAAATGGGCATTGCGGTGGTAGTGTCGCGCAGTGGCATCACGCAAATGGGTTTGGAAGTGGCCCAGCGTGTGGGGTTGTGCGCCATTGGCCGGGCCACGCACCGGCGGTTTTTGTGCTTCAGCCACCCCGAGCGCATCGTGTACGACGCGGTGCCGCACCGGCCCGACCATGTGCCAGGCAGCACGGTGATAGCTGCCGCTTGAGGCTGTATTAATTTGGTAGCAATAAACTGAATAGAATGAAGAGGTGATGGCTATTTTCTGTTCATAAATGCTGCATTCCCCCGTTTCTGCGCCCACCCTGAACCCTCCTTCTGTGTGGGCATTGGCCCTGCGTGCGCTGTGGCGCGACTGGCGTGCGGGTGAATTGCGCCTGCTGGTGGTGGCGGTCACGCTGGCGGTGGCGGCGCTCACGTCGGTCGGGTTTTTTGCCGATCGCTTGCAAGGCGGATTGCAGCGCGACGCCCGCCAGCTGCTGGGTGGCGATGCGGTGCTGGCCTCCGATCAACCGGTACCGCCCGATGTACTGGCCGAGCTGGTCCAGCAGGGGCTGCAAACCTCGCAAACCCTGAGCTTTCCCACCATGGCCCGCGCGCCCGATGCGCAGGGCGGGGCAGCTCGCCTCGTCGCGCTCAAGGCGGTGGATGCCGCTTACCCCCTGCGCGGGCAACTCACGCTGGCACCGGTGGCGGGAGTGGTGGCCGGCATGGCGGCGAACAACGCGGCGGACCAGGCGGCCAGGGTTGCACCATCTGGCGGCCCCGCATCCGGGCATGTGTGGGTGGATGCCCCCTTACTGGCTGCCCTGGAACTGGAGCTGGGCCAGGACCTCTGGCTGGGTGATGCCCGGTTTCGCATCGCCGGGGTGATCGATCGTGAACCCGACCGGGGGGCTGGTTTCATGAGCTTTGCACCCAGGGTGATGATGCGCAGTGCCGATCTGCCCACCACCGGGCTGGTGCAACCGGCCAGCCGCATTGGTTACCGGTTGGCGGTGGTGGGACCTGATGCGCGTGTGGCCGAGTTTGCCAAAGGGGTTCAAACCCGCGTCGATAACGGCACCCTGCGCGGTGCGCGCATGGAATCGCTGGAGTCTGGCCGGCCTGAAATGACCCAGACCCTGGGCCGGGCCGAGAAATTCCTCAACCTGGTGGCCTTGCTGGCGGCATTGCTCAGCGCGGTGGCGGTGGCCATGGCTGCCCGTGGGTTTGCCCAGCGCCATTTGGACGACTGCGCCATGCTGCGGGTGCTGGGTCTGTCGCAAGCCCGTATGGCGGGGGCGCATACCCTGGAGTTTTTGCTGGTGGGCCTGCTGGCCAGCGGCATGGGGGTGGCGCTTGGTTTTGCCGTTCACCATGTGTTTGTGCAGCTGCTGGGCAGTCTGATCGATGTGGCGCTGCCTGCCGCCAGTTTTTGGCCGGTGGCGCTGGGCATGGGCTTGGGCCTCACGCTGATGGTGGCTTTTGGCTTGCCCCCGGTGTTGCAGTTGGCCAAGGTGCCGCCGTTGCGCGTCATTCGGCGGGATGTGGGGGGCTTGAAGCCCGCCTCCACCGCCGTGCTGGCGTTGGGCCTGCTGGGGTTTGCGGCCATGCTGCTGGCCGTCAGCCGCGACTGGATGCTGGGCTTGCTGGCTGTGGGTGGCTTTGGACTGGCGGTGGTGGGCTTTGCCGCAGCATCGTGGGTGGCTTTGTGGGTGCTGCGGCGAAGCGTGCCGCAAGCCACCGCGCCCCGCTGGCTGGCGCTGGCCACCCGTCAACTGGTGGCCCGCCCGGCCCATGCGGTGGTGCAGGTCAGTGCGCTGGCAGTGGGGCTGCTGGCCCTTGTTCTGCTGGTGTTGCTGCGCACCGACCTGGTGGACAGCTGGCGTGCCGCCACGCCGCCCGATGCGCCCAACCGGTTTGTCATCAACATCCAGCCCGATCAGGCGGACGTTTTCCAGGGTTGGTTGCGTGCACAGGGCGTGGCCAAATATGACTGGTACCCCATGATCCGGGGGCGGCTGGTGCAGGTCAACGGGCAGGCGGTTCAGCCTGAGCAGTTCCAGTCAGACCGTGCCAAACGCCTGGTGGACCGGGAGTTCAACCTGTCCCACGCCGTGGCCTTGCCAGCGCACAACCAGCTTCTGGCTGGCAGTTGGACGGCCAACGATGCCAGCGGAGCCAGTGTGGAAGAGGGCCTGGCCAAAGACCTGGGTTTGAAGCTGGGCGACCGCATCGGCTTTGACATGGCGGGTGTGTTGCACACCACCACCATCACCAGCCTGCGCAAGGTGGACTGGGCGAGCATGCGGGTGAATTTTTTCGTCATGTTTCCGGTGGCAGAGATGGCCGACGTGCCGGTGACCTTCATCAGTGCGTTCCGGGCGCCCACAGGCTCAACGGCCCAAGGCGAGGCGGGTCGGTCATCGGCGACTACCTCATTTGACAACACCCTGACCCGCACTTTTCCCAATGTGACGGCGGTGGACACCAGCAGCACCATTGCCCAGGTGCAGCAGGTGCTGGGGCAGGTGATCCGGGCGGTGGAATTTCTGTTTGGCTTTACGCTGCTGGCCGGACTGGTGGTGTTGTTTGCTGCGGTGTCTGCCTCGCGCGGTGAGCGGGAGCGGGAGCTGGCCATCATGCGGGCGCTGGGCGCCTCCAGCGTGCTGCTGGGGCAGGTGCAGCGGGCCGAGTTGCTGGGCGTGGGCGCACTGGCTGGCACGCTGGCCAGCGTGGTGGCCATGGCCGTGGGCTGGGCACTGGCCCGGTTCGTGTTTGAATTTGCATGGCAACCTTCCCCTTGGGTGCCGTTGTTGGCCGCCGTCGCAGGCGGCGTGCTGGCCTGGCTGGCGGGTTGGTGGGCCTTGCGCCCGGTGTTGCGTACACCGGTGGTGGCCACGCTGCGCCGGGCTGCCCTTTGAAACGAATTTCCATGACGACAGACGCATCCCCCTCTGACAACGCCACTTCGACATCCAGCCCTTCACCTGCCACCCCTTTTGAATGGATGGGTGGCGAGGAAAAAGTCCGCCAGCTGGTGGACCGGTTTTACGACCTGATGGACCTGGAACCGGGTTACGCCGCGCTGCGGGCCAGCCACGGCACCACGCTGGACGATGCCCGCCAGAAGCTGTTCTGGTTTTTGTGCGGCTGGCTGGGTGGGCCTGACCATTACGTGGCCCACTTTGGCCATCCGCGCCTGCGCATGCGGCACATGCCGTTTTCCATTGGCATTCTGGAGCGCGACCAGTGGCTGGCCTGCATGGATCAGGCCATGACAGAGGTGTCGGTGTCCCCTGAACTGCATCAGCGGCTCAACGGCAGTTTTTTCCAGACGGCAGACTGGATGCGCAACCGCGCCGGCGCCTGAGGGGCCGGTATCCGGGCTGCCGCTGCGGTTCAGTGGCTGGCCACTTCCTTGACGTTCATTCCTTGATGTTCAAGCGGGCCGCCGCCACACCGCAACCCGCAATCAAGGCCACACCCGTCCACTCCAGAGCGCCCGGTATGTGGCCAAACACCAGCCAGCCCGCCAGCAGGGCAAAGCCAATCTGGCCGTAAAAGTAAGGCCCCAGGGTGCTGGCCGGAGCGCGGCCATAGGCCAGGATGAGAAAAAAGTGCCCGAATGTGCCCATGAGCCCGATCAGGCACAGTTGCAGCAAGGTGGCCAGGTTGGGCAGCTCGGTCCAGAACCAGGGCAGCAATGCCGTCATGCCCAGGGCACCAATCCAGCCGGTGTAGAAATGCATGGTCATGGGGTCTTCGGTGCGGGTCATGCGGCTGGTCAGAATCTGGAAGGCCGCGTTCAGCACCACCAGAAGCAGTGGCAACAGAATCACCCAGCCCGTCAGCTGGCCCCCCGGCCTGACGATCAGCAAGGCTCCCCCAAACCCACCTGCCACCAAGGCCCAGCGCTGGGCCGAAACGCGTTCTTTCAGCACCACCGCGGCGGCCAGCGTCATCATCAAAGGTGATAGCAACACAATGGCGGTGAATTCACCCACCGGCATCATGCTGACACTGAAAAACCCCAGCAAACTCACGGTCAGTAGCAAGGCACCGCGCACCACTTGAAAGCGGGGGCTGGTGGTTTGGAGCAGCTGTTTGCCGCGCACGGGCAGCATCACGACAGACACCAGCACGGCTTGAAACAGGTAGCGGAACCAGACGGCCATCATCACCGGCACGACGCTGCTGACCAGTTTGACCGATGTGTCCAGCACCACGAAACACGCCACGGCGGCGAGCACCAACAAAATGCCATGGGCAACGGAGCGGGTAGGAGACATGGGGTGTGGTTGCCTTCAGTGCGTGGGGTGAACGGGGGAGGGAGCGAGCAGCACCACCAGGGCACCGGCTCCGCCGTCAGAGGCGCGGGCTTGCACAAAAGCCATCACCTCGTTTTTCTGAACCAGCCAGCGCTGGGTTTTGGCTTTGAGCACCGGCGTTTTGCCGGGTGAGCCCAGGCCTTTGCCGTGTACCACCCGCACACAGCGCCAGCCGGTTTTGTGGGCTTCGCGGATGAATTGGCCCAGCGCCTGGCGGGCTTCGTCGGAGCGCAAGCCATGCAGGTCGATCTGGCCTTGCAGGCTCCAGTGCCCGCGCCGCAGCTTGCGCACCACTTCCGGGCTGACGCCGGGGCGGCGGTAGCTCAGGGCCTCGTCGGTGTCGAGCAGGGTTTCGACGTCGAACTCGTCGGAAATGGCCTCTTGCATCACCGCCTGCTCGTCCAGCAGGCGCTGGCGGGCCAACGGTGGCGTGGGTTTGGCCGGGAACACATGCCGTCGCCCGCTTTTGAGGGGGCGCACCGGACCCACGGCTCGTGCAAACAACTCGCGCTCGGCCCTTTGCTGGCGCTCTGCTTCCCGGGCCGCCTCCAGGGCGGCTTGGCGTTGGCGCTCGTGTTCGCGCAATTGGGCGCGAATGGCCTGGAGGCGGGTTTGCAAATCGGTGCTCACAGGGGGTCCCTCACAGCTGACCCAGCTCGGCCATGCTGGTGGTGCCTTGCAGGCCCACCACGAAATGGTCGAGCACCCGCACATCCACCAACCCCAATGCGGCTTTGAGCGTTTGGGTGAGGTGCCGGTCTGCGGCAGAGGGCTCAAGGCTCCCGCTGGGGTGGTTGTGGGCCAGCACCACGGCGGCGGCATGGTGGTGCAGGGCGCGCACCACCACTTCGCGCGGGTACACACTGGTTTGGTTCAGCGTGCCGCGGAACAGTTCTTCAAAGGCCACCAGCCGGTGCTGGCTGTCCAGGAACAGCACCGCAAACACCTCGTGCTTGCGGTTGCCCAGTTGCAGTTGCAAATAATCCCGCACGGCCTTGGGGCTGTCGAACACGGGGCGCTGCTGCATGGTTTGCGCCAGGGCCCGGCGGGCCAGTTCCAGCACGGCGGCCACTTCGGCACGTTTGGCGGGCCCCAGACCTTTGACGACTTTGAGAGCCTCGGTGGAGGTGTGCAGCAGGCCGGCCATGCCCCCAAACTGGTCCAGCAGGTCTTGGGCCAGAACCAGTACGCCCTTGCCTTGGATGCCGGTGCGCAGCAGCAGTGCCAGCAGTTCGGCATCGGACAGGGCCGATGGCCCCCGGTTCAGCAGCTTTTCGCGCGGTCGCGCATCGGAAGGTAGGGCCTTGAGGTTCATGATTTCTACAATACGGGCAGTTTATCCAGCGCCGCCCGTTTGCCGGGGCACCTGGGCGTCATGGCCCTCAGGCTCGCTGGTGTGCTTGCTGCCCCCCGCATCCAACCCATTCACTCAACCCCTTGTTTGTATGCCCATTGTCGAAGCCGCGTCGTTCCTCACACTGCACTACCGTCTGTCGGACGATCAGGGGCGCGACCTCATCAACACCTTTGTGGACAAGCCCGCAACCCTCAGCTTGGGCACCGGCGAGTTGTCTCCCGCGCTGGAAGACAAACTGCTGGGTTTGGAGGAGGGCTGCCACCATGTGTTCGAGCTGCCTGCGGGCGATGCGTTTGGCGAACATCAGCCGCAAATGGTGCAGTGGGTGGCCCGTAAGTTGTTGAACCAGCTGGGGGACCCGCATGAGCAATACCAAGCCGGGGATGTGGTGCAGTTTCCCACGCCCGATGGACTGGGTACCTACGCCGGCACCGTGTTGCAGGTGCGGGAAGACGGCGCGGTGTGCTTCGATTTCAACCACCCCCTGGCGGGCAAGCCAGTGCGGTTTGAAGTGCAATTGATTGGGGTGCTGTGATGCCGACCGAAGTCCTGCTTGCAGAACCGCGCGGCTTCTGTGCGGGCGTGGACCGCGCCATCGACATCGTCGAGCACGCACTGGCCAAGTTTGGTGCGCCCATCTATGTGCGCCACGAGATCGTGCACAACACCCATGTGGTGAACGACCTCAAGGCCCGGGGCGCCATCTTCATCGAAGAACTGGCCGATGTACCAGCCGGTGCCACGCTGATTTTTTCAGCCCATGGTGTCAGCAAGGCGGTGCAGCAAGAGGCTGAAGCACGCGGTTTCCAGATTTTTGATGCCACCTGTCCGTTGGTCACCAAAGTGCATGTGGAAGTGGCCAAGCTGGCCAAAGAAGGTTTCGAATTCATCATGATTGGCCACAAGGGCCACCCCGAGGTGGAAGGCACCATGGGGCAACTGAGCGAAGGCATCCACCTGGTGGAAGACGTGGCCGATGTGGCCCGCATCCAACCCGCCCAAACTGCCAAGCTGGCGGTGGTGACCCAAACCACCCTCAGCGTGGACGACGCGGCCGACATCACCGCAGCGGTCAGGGCACGGTTTCCCAGCATCCGCGAGCCCAAGCAGCAAGACATTTGCTACGCCACCCAGAACCGGCAGGATGCCGTCAAGCTCCTCAGCCGCCAGGTGGATGTGGTGGTGGTGGTGGGCAGCCCCACCAGCAGCAACAGCAACCGCTTGCGTGAGCTGGCCGAAAAGCTCGGCACACCCGGCTACATGGTGGACGACGCCAGTCAACTGCAACCCGAATGGTTCCAGAGTGCCAACCGGGTGGGCATCACCGCCGGAGCTTCAGCGCCCGAGCATTTGGTGCAGGGTGTGGTGGCCCGCCTGCGCGAGCTGGGGGCCATTGCCGTGCAGCGCATGGAGGGCATGGAAGAAACCATCCGCTTCCCGCTGCCCAAAGGTTTGCGGCTGGAACCGGAAACACAACCCCATCATTCCTGAAAACATAGCTGATATTGCTTTTCAAATAAGCGGTAAAGCCCATTTTTATTGAAAGAAAGTAGCTGTCATGCTCGACATCAACCTGCTGCGCAAAGACCTGGATGGCGTGGTTGCCCGCCTGCTGACGCGCAAGAACCCTCAGCCTTACCTGGATGTGGCCGCTTTCAGCGCCTTGGAGGCGGAGCGCAAAACCATTCAAATGCGCACCGAAGAGTTGCAATCCCAGCGCAACACCCTGTCCAAACAAATTGGCGGCCTGAAGGGCAAAGGCCAGCATGCCGAAGCCGAGGCCGTCATGGCCCAGGTGGCCGGCATCAAAACGGAGCTGGAAACCTCAGCCGCCCGGCTGGACGTGATCCAGGCCGAGCTGCAAGCCTTGCTGCTGGCCGTGCCCAACCTGCCGCACGAGAGCGTGCCGGTGGGTGCCGATGAACATGCCAACGTGGAGCTGCGCCGCTGGGCGCCACCGAAGGCCGACGGTTCTGGCGGTTTGGGCGGCAACCCCGAGCCGCTGGGCTTCGAGGCCAAAGACCATGTGGACCTGGCGCTGCCCCTGGGCCTGGACCCCGAAACCGGCGCCAAGCTCGCCGGTTCCCGCTTCACGGTGATGAAGGGTCCTGTGGCCCGCCTGCACCGGGCGCTGGCCCAGTTCATGCTGGACGTGCAAACCCAGGAGCACGGCTACACCGAGTGCTACACCCCCTACATGGTCAACGGCGAAAGCCTGCGCGGCACAGGCCAACTGCCCAAGTTCGAGGGCGACCTGTTTGCCGCCAAAAAAGGCGGACAGGACGGTGAAGAGGTGCCCGACACCCAGGCGCTGTACCTCATTCCCACCAGCGAAGTCACGCTGACCAACTTTGTACGCGACGAAATCGTGGCCGAAGCCGATCTGCCCATCCGCCTGACCGCCCACACCCCCTGCTTCCGCTCCGAAGCCGGTAGCGCCGGGCGCGACACCCGTGGCCTGATCCGCCAGCACCAGTTCGACAAGGTGGAAATGGTGCAGATCACCCACCCCGAACAAAGCCACGAGGCGCTGGAGCAGATGACCGCCCATGCCGAAGCCGTGCTGCAAAAGCTGGAACTGCCCTACCGCGTCATCGTGCTGTGCACCGGCGACATGGGCTTTGGCGCCACCCGCACCCACGATCTGGAAGTGTGGCTGCCCGCACAGAACACCTATCGCGAAATCAGCTCGGTGAGCAACTGCGAAGCCTTCCAGGCCCGCCGCCTGCAGGCCCGCTTCAAGAACGCACAGGGCAAGAACGAGTTGGTGCACACCCTCAATGGCTCGGGCTTGGCCGTGGGCCGCGCCCTGGTGGGCGTGCTGGAAAACCACCAGCAGGCCGATGGCAGCATCCGCATTCCGGCGGCGCTGCGTCCGTACATGGGCGGCCTAGAGGTGTTGACCGCCTGATAGAATCCCGCGCTTTCCCAGACCACCGCGGAAAGATGGCAGAGTGGTCGAATGCACCGGATTCGAAATCCGGCGTACTGGTTCTCCAGTACCGAGGGTTCGAATCCCTCTCTTTCCGCCAGATAGCTATACAAATCAAGCGCTTAGGCGCTTTTTTTGTTTCAACCATCAAATTAACCATCAAATAAAGTCGTGCTACCCAGTCTTGACTTGTGGTTTGATCGAATCGATCACAACTTCAGTGTGATCAAAAACCTGTCATGAAGGGCAGGTCTGCACAACATCAACTGAAACAATGGTTTTCAGTTGATTTAACAAATGGTGCTTCTTTTGGCTTTTGGAGCGTGGTTTTGTTCCGACAGTCGCTCAAATTCTCTGACTGATGGTTACCTCAAACTCCCCCACCTGAGTTGATCGCGGGCAGCAGGTCACAGTCGACTCCGTCGGCATCCGTTGGCGGAACGCATGAACTGGGTCTTCTCCGAGGAATGGCCTGGATGTGAATGTCTTGAAGCTCAACAAAGAACGTGAAAAACGCTATGTGTATGCCCCGCATGTGAAGCCCGGCGGCACTGCGCTGCTCAAGTTCACTGCACCATCGCCGTCGCACTACGTAGAACTGGAAGAGGTTCGCACGAAACCTCTCAGCATCCAGGGCAGGTTTACATCCTCGCCGTTGCAGGTCGATCCGCTGGAGCGAGACCCTGCGCGGGAGTGATGAGCTTCAAGTTCAAGCAACACCAGATGACGAAGTTTCGGGGTGCGGCGGCCGGCTTTTTGACCGCAGTGATCCTATGCACCAATAGCCCTGCGGCACGGTCGCAGGATCGGCGCCTGACGATTGCTGTAGGCGCCTACATGGTCGGCCCTGATTTATTCAAATCCGAGCGCCAACTTGGAATTGGGCTGAGCCGGTGAATGCGCGGGTGATCAAAGCGGCCAGTGCTTTCGGCCAGTTCAGCGAAATGCCCGCCATCTCGCACAGGCGCAAATAAACCCGCTGCAAGAAGGCCACCCCCTTCTTTGCGATCATGCGCAGCAGCCAGCGGATGTTGTAGCCCGCCGCGCACAGCACCGCATGCAGCCGGTCACCGGTTTCACCCTTCAAGTGACAGCGGTCCATGCGGTGATCGGCCTTGAGGTGGCCGATGATCGGTTCGATGGCCTGGCGCCGCTTGAGTTGCTTCCTGTCTTGCTCACTGATCCGCTTGGCTTTGCCCCGGTGCACGATGTGCACATCCGGGTTCTGTGCGTCCACACCCCGATAGCCCAGATCCACAAACGCTGTGGCGGGCTTTGTCTGGGTGTCCTGGGCTTTGTTGCACAAACCCGAAGGGAGACGAGTTGGGCTCCCCGCCGTGCGATGGCCTCATGGCAAGCCTTGGTGTCATACGCACCGTCAGCGCTGACGCTGGCCACGGGTTCGTGCTTCGGTATCTGTCCCAGCAGATGAGGCAACATGGGGGCATCCCCCACACTGTTGTCGGTCACCTCGATGGCCCGTATCTCCAAGGTCTGGGCATCAATGCCCAGATGCACCTTGCGCCATTGCCTGCGGTACTCGGCACCGTGCTTCTTGCGCTTCCACTCCCCCTCGCCCAGAAATTTGATGCCGGCGCTATCCACCAGCAACTCCAATGCCGTGGCACTGGGTCTGTAGGGCAGTTGAACATGGAGCGTTTGCTGACGACGGCTCAATGTGCTGTAGTCCGGCACAGGCCACTGCAGTCCCGCCAGACCAAGCAGGCTTTGAACAAACCCCAGTGCCTGGCGCAGCGCCAGACCCAGCAGGCATTTGATGCTCAGGCAGAACTGGATGGCTGCATCCGAAAACGTCGGATGGCGGCCTCGCTTGCCTGTGGGCGGGGCAAACCACTGCATGTCCCTGTCCAGCCAGACAGTTAACGCGCCTCTGGCTTTGAGGGCCTTGTTGTACTCACGCCAGTTCGTGGTCTTGTATCGCCGCTTGTCTGGCTTATCGCCTTCTTCTGCTCTCATTTCAAGAGCATATCAAAGCGCAGTCCACCCATTTGTGCAACAGAGCCCCTGGGAATGAGAAACAGCGATGGGCTGGACCCAGGCGTAGATGTTCAGGCGACGTGCAGGACGAGATTTTTGCCGCAGGCCTTGACGTACTTGCGAATGGTGGCGATCGATGGCGAGTGCTTGCCAGTGGCCAGCGCCCGCTCCAGCCGGGCAACAGCGGGGGCCAGTGTGCCCATGCGCTGGGCCACATCGGCTTGCGTAAGGCCTGCTTCATGCCTTGCCTTGAGCAAGGTGTCCAGCAAAACGGATTCTTCACGCTCAATGCGCTCCACCTCGGCTTTGACGCCAGGGCGATTCATCAGTGCTTTGACGAGTTGGTCATGCGTCTTCATGTTTGATCTCCTTCAAACGGCTATGCGCCACGTCCAGTTCGCGTTTGGGCGTGCGATCGGTCTTTTTGACAAAGCTGTGCAGCATCACGATCCGCTTGCCAATCAATGTGCAATAAAACACCCGAGCAATGCCCTCGGCACCTTTGAGGCGCAGTTCAAACAGTCCATCTCCCATTGCCTTGGTGTGCGGCTCTCCCAGATGGGGGCCGATCGCCTGCATGCGACGGGTCAACACCACATACCGCGCAGCCAGCGTGTCAGGCAGCGCAAAGATCTGCTCCTGTACGGCCTCGCTGTAATACCGGATGTCGTAATCCATGATGCCAATATTAACAAATATGTTAATTGGCATCAAAAGCAAGTCAGGATAGGCCCGCCAAGTGGGAACTGTTGCTATTGCATTGACCCGGAAGACCGCCACACATTTCTGAAGTCCGCCAGGCATTTGGGCTGGCGGTGTTGGAGATTTGGTGGCGGGCTTCGCAGTTTCCACCACGACCCGACTCCACTACGCAGGTAACGCCCACACCCAACCTTCCTTCAACCCCATCTTCCTGGCCTCGATGCCAGCATCCCGTTTGGCGCGTTCGATCGTTCGCCAAGAATAGCCAGCCCCTGTGGCGTCCACTTTGATTCGCGTGACAGCCACGGGGCCAAGCCTTATTGACTACCGATGGCGGCCAAGGCGGCGGGTTCAGACCGTTGAGGCCTTTCAGTTGTGCGGCAGCAGTGCGCAATCCGGCTGTTGGGCCAGGATGGCAAGCTGGACTACAAGCAGTTGATGGGCACCACCATCAACGAGGTCGGATGCTGGGCGCACCCCATGAGAAAGTTCTTTGAGCTGTACGCGGCCAACAAGAGTCTGATTGCCCTGGGGCGGAAGAACTGGTTATTTGCCGGTTCACGGCGGGTCCGCATCGGTGACATTCTGGCTGGCATCAATGGCAGCCAGAAGCAATTCTCCGCGTTACGGTCGAGTGCTTTGTTTGGTTCTCAACGGGTTGCCAGACCGATGAATGTCTTCTTTAGGGCGAGCCAGATTCACAGTGATGGCGCGACCCTGGACCGACATGCCATTCAATGCGTCAATGGCGGCTTGGGCTTCGGCGGGGCTGGCCATTTCGACGAAGGCAAAACCTTTGGAGCGGCCGGTTTCGCGGTCCATCATCAATCGGGCTGACTGGACTTCGCCATAGCCCGAGAAATTGTGACGCAGGGCTTGTTCGTCAACGGTGTAGGGCAGGTTGCCCACGTAGAGTTTGTTGTTCATGCAAATGTCCTGATGAAAGAGAAAACCTTGGGGCAAATCAGCGGAAGTTGCGGCGCGCTGGCGATGGCGCTCCTCCCGTGCGAGGGGCCAGGTGTCGGAACGTGATCCGCCCCTTTGAAAAGTCGTACGGAGACATTTCCAGCGTGATGTTGTCGCCCGCCAGAATGCGGATGTGGTGCTTGCGCATCTTGCCCGCCGCATAGGCAATCAGCATGTGCCCGTTTTCCAGGGTCACGCGGTAGCGGGAATCGGGCAGCACTTCGTCCACCTTGCCCTTCATTTCAATCAGTTCTTCTTTGGCCAAAACGGGCTCCAGATGGGGGTGGTGAGGTCAGGCCGCTGCCTGGGCACGCGCCGATGCGAGGGCACGGCCTTCGCGAGCTGCAAAGCGCAAGGCATTGCGGCCGGTTTGAAAGCGAGGCAGGAAGCGGAAGACCCGGTCGTGGGTGGTGCTGCCGGAGCCGCTGCGAAGTGAGGTGATGGCGATGTAGTCGCCCGCGTCGGTTTGCCGACAGAGGGGGGAAACGGTGTATTTGCCCACCGAGAAGGGGGCTGCAATCGATGTATTCATGAAACAGCTGCCACCATCCCGCATGGCGTGCAGCAAAAAAACAGCTGGGTTTGGTTCAAACCTCAGACAGTCTTGCCGGTAGCAAGACAGGCGGGGAGCCCTAAGGGCAGGTGAAGCTCGCCAGTAGAGAGGGAGTGTGAACCCGGCAAACCCGTGAAGAAAATCTGGATTTGCTGGTCAGGAGGGCGGTGTTGAGGCAAACCGCAGACCGAATCAAACAACAGCCGCAAAAATGGAGAGCAAATGAATTGCGGCGACACGTAGTCTAGCATTTGCCTGGCCCCGATGGGTTTTGCCATCCCGCTCGCTGCCGTGCTTGAGCACCTGCACCGGTGTTCGTCCGCGTGAACCACGCTGTGCGAAAGCGCTTCTCGCTTGAGTGCATCGACCAGGGGTTGGGCGCATACGATTACCTGTCCTCACCACCACTCGTCTGGCATTCAACGGTTCAAACCCTCGTCGTCAAGCTGCGACCCGATTGATCGGCACGACTCCAGCTGCTTCAGTCCTGACAGTCCCGCAGAACTTCGCCCACTCGTTCATCATCGCCGCACGCTTGGTGAATTGCGTGCCGCGTTGATACGCACGCTCGACAGCATCGGGGAGTTGGTGGGCAAGCGCATGGACGAACTGCGAAGGCAGATTGAAGACCTGACAGAGGGCATGCCCGATGAACTGCTGGCCCCGCGCCTGTTCACTGGTGACACCACCATTGAATGCTTGCAAAACCTGCTGGTTGAGCAGCGCGGTCGCATGGCCGTGCACAGCGATGAGGGCGGCATGTTCGCTACCTTGGGCAGCTTGTACAGCGGTGGCAATGTCAACCTGGATGCCGTGCTGGGCGGGCATGCGGGCAGCCCCTTGCGGGTGGACCGTGCGGGTCGCAAAGCCCATATGGATAGGCCCGCCCTGTCGTTCAACTTGATGACGCAGCCCGGCGTGTTTCCCGAGCTGGCCAGCAAGTCAGCCTTTAGGAATTCGGGCTTGCTGGCCCGCTTCCTGTTTGGCCTGCCTGTCAGCACCGTTGACGCTTGCCACCTTCCAGCCGTGCAATCACACTATGGGTAGTGCTGGTGTCAGGCTTTCACCCGGCCACTGGCCACAGCCTCACGCAGTAGGGCATTGATGCGGGTCTGCCAGCCTGCGCCGGTGGCTTTGAATGCTTCCAATACCTCGGCATCCACGCGCATGTTCAACGTGGGTCGCTTGGTGGCTGCGGCTGGCCTGCCACGGCCTCGCTTAATGCTGGCCTGTGTCCAATACGCAGTAACTGCGGCGGGGTCGTAGGGTTCCTGTGTCAGGTCGGTAGGTATGGGGGAATCTTGGGCAGCCTCGCGCCTCACCCGCTCCCAATTGGTGCCCATGTGTTCAGGCTTCCGCTGCTTGATGTCGTGAAATGCGCCCCAGCACCTCTGCCATGGCTTCTCTGGCCTGTTCAGTGTCGTAGTGCGTTTGAAGGTTCACCCAGCTTTGGGCATCGGTCCCAAAGAACGCACCCAGGCGCAACGCAGTGTCTACCGTGATGCCGCGCAACCCTTTCACGATTTCATTGATGCGGCGTGGTGGAACGCTGATACCTTTTGCCAGGGCGTATTGACTAATTCCCGAGGGTTTCAGCCAGTCTTCCAGCAAGATGACGCCGGGGTGAGCCAGTGGTACTTCTCGTTTCATGGTGTCGGCCCTTTCAGTGGTAGTCCACAATTTCAACGTCATGTGCGTACCCATCGCGCCACACGAAACACACCCGCCATTGGTCATTGATTCGAATGCTGTGCTGGCCAATCCTGTCACCTGCCAATGCTTCCAATCGGTTGCCCGGTGGCACACGCAAAAACTCCAACACAGTGGCGGCGTGAATCTGTTGTAGCTTGCGTAGGGCAACGGCCTCAAAGTTCACGAACCGCGCAATGCGCTTGCCGCTGAACAGGGATTCGGTGTCGCTACAGCGAAAGTTCTGAATCATGAATGATGCTAACGCGGTTCGTTATTAACGTCAATCGTTATTGGTTGTGCAGGTCATCCCACCAGCACCAGCCTTCCAGGCTGCACTGTGGCTTCGAACTTCACCCCGGCCTGTTCCAGCATCCACGCTTCAATCTTCTGGTGCCATACCCGTAGCAAGTCCACCGGGCGCACGGTGTAGTGCTTTTCGGCCGTGGCCGATGGCTTGTGCCCCATGATTTGCGCCACGATGCCTGAGGGGCATTCCACCCACTCGGCAAGGCTTTTGAACGAACGGCGCAGGCCGTGCAGGCTCACATGGGGCAGGCCAGCGGCTGCAAGTGCTTTGCGGTGGTGGTAGGTGGCATCGTTGTCCATGGGGGGCGTTCGTCATCTACGCCAAATACTCATGGGCCACGGCGGGGCAGGGCGGCCAAGTGGTGGGCCAAGTAGGGCGGTAGGGGAATGACCCGCAAGCCCTCCACCTTGTCATGCAACGTCATGGTGTCGCCGAACTTGAATTCCACATCCTGCCAGCGCAGCCCGGCAATTTCGTTGGCCCGGGCACCCGTCAACAGCAGCGCCAGCAGGTACACACGGGCCAATGGACTGTTCAGTTGCTGCACACTCTCAAACCAGCCGGGCAGGTGTTCGCGTTGCAGGGCGCCTGTCTTGGGGGCTTGCTTGCGTACCAGACGGCGCACGTCCTTGGGTTTGTGGGCTTCGGTCTGTGCAATGGTCCCATAGGTGGGGTGCGCTGCGCACCAGTTCAGGAAGCCACGCAGTAGGCGGAATGCCAGTGCTGCACGGGTGGGGCGGCTGGCTGATTCTTCTTTGAGCCATGCTGCGACTGCATCGGCATTGATGTTCACCAGCGGCTGCGCCAGAAGTGTGTGCAGTGGGCCGGGCTGGGTCACCATGCCACGCTTGCGGCGGTAAGGCTCTCCACCGGGTGAAACCATTTCCACATGGTCACGGGCGTGATGCTGGCCCTACGGGCCACGGCTGGTGAATCCTACCTCTGTGCCCTCTTTGGCGTAGTCGGCCCATGCTTGCAGTCCGGTGACGCTGTGGCGAGCCTGTTCGGCTTGCTGGCGCTGTTGTTCGGCTTCGGCCTCTGCAATCTTTCGCTGTTTGGCTGCTTCCTTTTCGGCGGCTTGCTCAGCCTGTGCGGTGCCGATGCTGACAGTAGGCCAACCTGTCATGGAGGGCAGGTCTGCACAACCTCCACTGAAACGATGGTTTTCAGTTGATTTAACAAATGGTGAATTACGTTCGGCCACGTGAAAACCTCATCCAGCAACGTGCGCACAACCACTTTGTCGGTTTGACCGCTACTCCGCCCTCAGGCGCGCGGGGTGCATGGCATTTGTTGCAGTGCTTGAGGCTGTGAGACATGGCCGGTCGGTGCGACAGTTGCGATGGACGTACTCTATGGGCGGAATGTGACAGTTCACAAATAAAAAAACCTGCTCAGTGACCGGGCTTTTTCTGGGGCATAACACCGGCTTGCACGGGCATCCTCACCAGGTCAATGGAGTGCATGCCATCGCGCTCCTTGATACCCAGAGGAAAATGTTCTCACCATGGCCCTTCGCATTCTGATTGCCCATTACTCCCGCAACGGGCACACCGCTCGTCTGGCCCGGCATTTGGCCGAGAGGTTGCGTGCCAGGGGAGTGGAGGTGGTGGAGCACGAGTGCATTCGCCCGGTCAAAGAGTGGGGCAAGTGGTGGCTGCCGGTGCCCTTGCTGCCGCTGCTGCCGTTGTTACCGGTGTACCTGGCTTGGGCGCCGTTCAGGCGGTGGTGGCATCGCGTGTACCACCAGCCTGTGCAAGCCATTCAGCCGTTGACATGGCCGAATATGTCGGGTTTTGACCATGTGCTGGTGGGCACACCCAAGTGGCTGTACATCTCTTACCCGATGGCGCAGTGGCTGCGTGCTGTTGATGGTTTGAAGGGGCGACCGGTGTCGGCTTTTGCCACGTTTTGTGGTCCGCCATTGAAGGTGTTCGAGTTGGAGATGCTGTTTGTGCCGCTGCGCGATGCCATCCGCCAGCGGGGTGGCTGCCCAGCGGCGGAGCTGGCTGTTTCCAGCGATTTCCACCCCTATTTTGTGTTCAACGAAATGCGGGGCTTGTTCAGGGCAGTGTCGCGCTGGGTGTTCCGGCGGCCCTTGCAGGATTTCACGCTGGATGGCGAATGGGGCCAACAGGCGGTCGAGCAGTTTTGTGACGAGGTGCTGGCCGTTCACCGGCCCTGACGCCAGCACTCCAACGCAGGCACCCGATGCCTGGGTACCGGGGCATCACCCTGTTACCGGCACGGCACCCATCACCTGCACATGCAGGGCTTGCAGTGCCTGGGTGATTTTGTGGTGCGGGTCCAAGTGAACCATGGGGCGACTGTGCTCGTGGGATTCGCGGATGCGGATGGACGCAGGCATGTATGGCTTCAGCACCGGCAATCCCTCCTCCACCAACTCGGTCACCATGCGCTGAGGCAAGTTGGCCCGAGGTTGAAACTGATTGACCACAATGCCTTTGATGGCGAGATCAGGATTGTGGTCCGCCTGGATTTCCTGCACGTTCTCCAGCAAGGTGTACAGCGCCTGGCGCGAGAACCGGTCGCAATCGAAAGGCACCAGGCAGCCCGTTGCGCCGATGAGGGCCGCCCGGGTGTAGAAATTGAGGGCCGGGGCGGTGTCGATGAAGATGTGCGGGTAGGTCTCACCCAGCGTGGCCAGCGCTTCGCGCAGCTTGTAAATTTTCTGGCGCGACTCCAGCTTTACCTGCAGTTCGGCGAGGGCCGGACTGGCGGTCATCAGGTCCAGGTGCTCGAATGGGGTGGACACCACGAAGTCGGTGGGTGGGCTGGGTTTGAAACTGAAGCTCAGGGTTTGCTCGAAAAAATCGGCCACGGTCGGTTGCCCGGCTTGGCTGGTTTCACCCAGCAGGTACTGGCTGGAATTACCTTGCGGGTCGAGGTCGATCACCAGGGTGCGAATACCCTGCGCGGCACTGATGGCGGCCAGGTTGCAGGCGATGGTGGACTTGCCCACGCCACCTTTTTGATTGAATACGACCAAAGGCATATGCAGTTCTCGGTTTGTCAGGTTGTGGGATTGTCCACCGGTGCCAAAACGGGGCAACAAAAAACCGGTGCAGTGACCGGTTGGTGTTTGGGGAGAGGCAGCTAACTTCAATCGTGCCAGTTGGAATACGCCTCACAAATTTTGTTGACGCGTTGGCCTTTGGTGGACTCGGAAAACTTCACCAAATTGCCGTTGAATTCGTCCGGGGTTTCGTTCCACAGGCAGGTGCACCAGGCCTGCTCTTTGGTCTGCCCTTTGATGGGGCTGGCCTCTTTCCCCCCTTCATACAGCTTGGCTGCATACGCCAAGCATTGCCGGTATTGGGCATCGCCCGCGGGCACGGTGTTGTAGACCGCTTGGGCGGAGACGAATGTGGTGGCTGCCAAAGTCGCAGCGGCCAATGTGTGAGCAATTAGGTTTTTCATGGACATCCCTATTGAAAATCAGGTCGACCACCATGGTAAACCGATACCATGTGCGAATTCGGGGGAATGGAGCGGGTGGTGTCGCGTTCAGCTCCAAGCCTGTGGATCCATGCCGTAATAGCGCTGCAATTGCTCATACAGCGCCGGGTGTTGCGCGGAGACGGCTTTGGGGCTCATGAAAAAAGTCTCGGTGGCCACGGCAAAAAACTCCTCGGGTGCAGTCGCGCCGTATGCATCCAGCAGGGTGGGTTCGCCTGCTTCCGCCAACCAGCGCAACTCCTGGAAAGCCTGCCGGAATACCTGGGCCCAAGTTTGCTGGGATTGACCTTTGCGCAGCGCGGGGGCGCCGTTCGCGGGGCCGGTTTCCTGGTCCAACTGGTGGGCAAATTCGTGCATCACCACGTTGTGGCTGGGCTCTGCGCTGGCATGACCCCACTGGCCGGAACGGGCGCCCGCTCGCACATCGGGCCAGGAAAGCACCACCAGCCCCTCCTGCCAGGATTCGCCCAGCCGCACTTCGCGCTCCTCGCTCACCACGCCACCTGGCTCGGGGCGTTTGGCTTGCACCACAAATGCGCTGGGGTACAGCAGAATTTGTCGCAAATCCGGGTAGGGGTGGGCACTTTCCGAGGTGGCATGCAAAGCCAGTACTGGCACACAGGCTTGGGCGGCGATGAGCACACGCATGTCGTCGGTGACCTGCAGCCCCTGGCAACCGATGATGGGTTTTTCTGCCACAAACACCTGCACCATGGCCTGCAAGCGTTTTTGCAGCAGGTGCGGCAAATGGTTGTAAAGCGGGAACTGCCGCTGCAGCAGCTTGCGCCAGGCCGCAGGGAAGGGGCGTGTGCCCAGGCGCTGGCGGCGCTGGCGTTGCCACCACGGAATGCCCACCAGTGCAGCCAGCACAGCCAGGCCCATGAGGGCAAACATCAGTTCAGGCATGGTGGTGAAGGGGGCAGACGGGCATGGAGCGCTGCAAATGCCCCCCAGGCTCCAAATTTCAAGCCCTGCCAGCAGTTGGTGGTTGACCGTATGCGAAAAACGCCGAACCGCTTCCAAGTTGCCTCATTGCCCACGGTGGGCTGGCGCGAAGCAGCAGGGCAGGGGGAGTCAGGGGGCCTGTCAGGCCTTGGATTCGCGCAGGGCGGCCAACGCGGCGTCCATGGCTTCGGCACGGATGCCTGGCTGAAGGGTTTGTCCCAGGGCAGCCAGTGACGCACTGCCTTCGGCTTGAACGCGGGCAATGGCGGCGCCGCACACTTTGGGTTGGTCGAAGCCGGTGCTTTGAACCATCAACTGGCCCTGGCCATCGGCCAGTTTGAAATAGAACAGGCCATCCTTCTCGCGGTACTGCTTGAAGGTGGGCAGGGCCACTTTGTCGGCTTTGGCGGTTGACTGGGCGGTTTGGACGGCCAGGTTGCGCAAGCCCACCGAATCGCGAAGGGTGTGCAGAAAAGGGGTGGCAATGGCCCGTGCTTTGGTTGCGCCTTTTTTTAGAATGGCTTCCACTTCTTCGGGGTGGGCCATGAAGTGCTCATAGGTGGCCCGCATGGGCGCAATTTCGGCGTCCAGTCGCTCGAACAGTCGTTCTTTGGCTTCGCCCCAGGCGATGCCGCTGGCATAGGCCTGGCGCATGGCTTCGGTTTCTTCCGCGCTGGCAAAGGCCTGATAAATCTGGAACAGGGCGCTGCCTTCGGTGTCTTTGGGTTCGCCGGGGGCGCGGGAGTCGGTCAGCAGGCCCATCACCAGCTTGCGCAACTGCTCGCGCGGGGCAAACAGCGGAATGGTGTTGTCGTAGCTCTTGCTCATCTTGCGGCCGTCCAGGCCGGGCAGGGTGGCCACTTGCTCGTCAATGACCACCTCGGGCAGGGTGAAGTGTTCGCCGTACAGGTGGTTGAAGCTGGCGGCCATGTCGCGCGCCATTTCAATATGCTGGATCTGGTCGCGCCCCACCGGCACCCGGTGGGCGTTGAACAGGATGATGTCGGCGGCCATCAGCACCGGGTACATGAAGAGGCCGGCGGTCACGCCGTCGTCGGGCTCGGCTCCGGTGGCGGTGTTTTTGTCCACACTGGCCTTGTAGGCGTGGGCGCGGTTGAGCAGGCCCTTGCCGCACACGCAGGTGAGGAACCACGTCAGCTCAGGGATTTCAGGGATGTCGGACTGGCGGTAGAACAGCACCTTGTCTGGGTCCAGCCCGGCGGCCAGCCAGGTGGCGGCAATTTCCAGGGTGGAGCGTTGCACCCGGGCCGGGTCGCCGGTTTTGATGAGGGCGTGGTAATCGGCCAGAAAGTAAAAACTTTGCATCCCGGCGCGGTGGCTGGCCTGCACCGAGGGGCGCACCGCGCCCACGTAGTTGCCCAGGTGGGGGGTGCCGGAGGTGGTGATGCCGGTGAGAACGCGGGTGAGGTCGCGAGTGGGGCTCATGGGAATGAAAATTTCAAATAAAAATGGGCTTTACCGCTTTTCAATCAAGCGATTCAAGCTATTAAAAAAGCAAGGACCGCAAGGGACTTAACAATCCCTTCAGCACCCAGGAAGCGGCCATCATCAGCGGCTGCAGCCACAGGCTGCCCAGCAAACCGGTGGCCACCAGGGCCATCACAATGAAAAAGCCCCAACGCTCCAGGCGAGAGAGCGCCAGAGCCGCAGGCATGGGCAGCAACCCCACCAGAATGCGCCCCCCGTCCAACGGGGGCAGTGGGAAGAGGTTGAAGGCAAACATCACCAGGTTCACCAGCACACCGGCGCGGGCCATTTCCAGGAAAAAGCGTTCTTCCACCCCGGCGGCCACCAGCAGGTAGGCGGCCACCGACCAGGCCACCGCCATCAGAAAGTTGGAGCCTGGCCCGGCCAGGGCCACCCACACCATGTCGCGCTTGGGATTGCGCAGCCGGCCGAAGTTGACTGGAACCGGCTTGGCATACCCGAACAGAAACGCCCCGCTGGTGACCACATACAGCAGCAGCGGCATCAGTACCGTGCCCACCGGGTCGATGTGCTTGATGGGGTTGAGGGTGATGCGGCCCATCATGTTGGCGGTGTTGTCGCCAAAGTGGTAGGCCGCGTAGCCATGGGCCGCTTCGTGCACGGTGATGGCAAACAGCACCGGCAGGGCGTAAATGGCAATGGTTTGAACGATGTCGGCGAAGTCCATGGGGTGCGATTGTCGGTCAGCCCAGGCCCTAACCCAACCCGAGTGGGGCCAACGGGCCTTGGCCCTGGCGCAGCACTTCGGGGTCGCCTCCTTGGTCCATGGGGGTGAGGTCGATGACGGTGGTGGGCTCCAAGCTGCAAGCCCCGGCGTCGATCACGGCGGCCAGTTCATGTTCGAAGCGTTCGCGGATCTCATGCGGGTCGTTCAGCGCGTCGGCTTCACCGGGTGGGATGAGGGTGGTGGCCAGCAGCGGTGCGCCGTGCAAGGCCAGCAATTCCAGCAGGGTGGTGTGGTCGGGCACGCGCAGGCCAATGGTTTTGCGCGACGGGTGGCTGACGCGCCGGGGCACCTCTTTGCTGGCTTCCAGAATGAAGGTGTAAGCCCCTGGCGTGGCCAGTTTCAGCAGCCGGAACTGGCGGTTGTCTACCCGCGCATAGCTGGCCAGCTCGGACAGGTCGCGGCAAATCAGGGTGAGGTGGTGCTTGTCATCCACGCCACGGATGCGGCGCAGGCGGTCGGCAGCGGCTTTGTCGTCCAGGTGGCACACCAGCGCGTAGCTGGAATCGGTGGGAACGGCCAGCACGCCGCCTTTGCCCAGCAGGGCCACGGCTTGCTTCAGCAAGCGGGGTTGGGGGTTGTGCGGATGCACTTCAAACAGTTGGGACATGCGGCCGATTGTCCCTGCTGCGGTTCCTGAGCCCGTCCCAGGTGCTCTCTGCGGTGGAAATGCGGTGTTTCTGATCCACATCAAACTCTGCGGGCAGTGGTTTGATTTTGGTCAAGCCGCAGGGTTCTGACCGGCGCTGCAATGGCAGGGTCCCTGTTGATGAGGAAGAACCATGAAAGCCATTGCAGATCTGCTCTCCACCGATTACGGCCTGATGAGTGTGGGCGTCATCGCCTTCATTTTGGTGATGGCGGTGTACTTCTGGCGCCTGTTTGTGGGGCTGATCAGCCGCGATGGCGAACCCGGCTGACCCGAGCACCCGATGGCCAAGGCAGCGGCACAATGTGTGCCATGCCTTCCACCATTCTTTCTTTCCCCACGGCGCCCCCTCCGGCTGGCAACAGCCGCGACGCGGTGGCCGCCAAGCTGGATGAAACCCTCGGCCCCGCGCTGTTTCGCGACTACGGCCCCAATGGCCTGCAAGTGCAAGGCAAAGCGCATGTGACTCACCTGGTGACGGGTGTGACCGCCAGCCTGGCCTTGATTGAAGCTGCCGTGGATGCGGGGGCCGATGCCTTGCTGGTGCACCACGGTCTGTTCTGGCGTGGGTATGAAGGCCGCATCACCGGCTGGATGCATGCTCGCATCAAGGCGCTGATGACGCACGACATCAGCCTGTTCGCCTACCACCTGCCACTGGATGCGCACCCGCAGTTGGGCAACAACGCCCAACTGGCGCGGGTGTTGGGGTTCGAGACCGATTTGGCGGCGGACGATCCCCGGCTGGTGGCGCAGGGCTTCAGGCGGTTTGGCGAGCAGAACCTGGGTTTTCTGGGGCGTTGGCCGGGCCCCGCCGTCAGCACGGGTACCGTCGGCGGGTTGGCCGGTCACATCGAGCAGCAATTGGGACGTTCCGTCACCTGGGTGGGAGAGGGCAACCAACCGGTGCGCACCGTGGCGTGGTGCACCGGGGGGGCACAAAGCTACTTCGAAGCCGCCATTGCCGCCGGCGCGGACGCCTTCATCACCGGCGAAATGTCCGAGCCACAAGCCCACTACGCCCGCGAATGCGGCGTGGCCTACCTGGCCTGTGGCCACCACGCCACCGAACGCTACGGCGCAGAAGCGGTGGGTCAGCACGTGGCAGCCGCTTTGGGCTTGCGCCACACCCACATCGACATCGACAACCCGGCATGACCTTTCCACTCCTCATCACCCAGGGAGATGCCGCTGGCATTGGCCCTGAAATCATTGCCAAGGCGTTTCGCGATGCCCCCCAGCGCATGGCGGGCTGCGTGGTGGCGGGCGATGTGGCCACCTTGCGCCGCGCGGCTTCGGTGGTGGGTGGGCTGCTGCCCGTGGCGGAATGCCGATTGGAAGGGCTGGATGCCTCCAGTTTGCCTCCGCGCTGCATCCCGGTGGTACAGGCCTGCCAGCCGTTGGCCATGGAAGCATTGCCTGCGTTTGGCGACATCAACCCGGTGGCAGGGCGCATGGCCGCTGACAGCATTGCCTGGGCCGCCCGGGCTGCTTTGCGCGGTGATGCCGCTGGCGTGGTGACTGCGCCCATTCACAAAGAGGCCTTCAGCGCAGCAGGGCTGGCGTTTCCGGGGCACACCGAGTATTTGCAGGCGCTGGCGGCCGAGCACGCCGGTGTGCCGGTGGGGCAAGTGCCGGTGCGCATGATGCTGGCTAACCCCGAATTGCAAACCGTGCTGGTCAGCATCCATGTCAGCCTGCGCCAGGCACTCGATGCGGTGACGCTGGACAACGTGCTGGAAACCTTGCGCATCACCCACCGCACCCTGGCCCCCTTGCAGCAGCACCATGGCAAACCGCTGCGCATGGCGGTGGCGGGCCTCAACCCCCATGCGGGCGAGGGCGGGCTGTTTGGGCGGGAAGAAATTGAAACCATTGCTCCGGCCATTGCCTGGGCTCGCATGGAAGGCATGGATGTGCATGGCCCCTTTGCGCCCGACACGGTGTTCATGCGGGCACGGCGTGGCGAGTTCGACGTGGTGGTGGCCATGTACCACGACCAGGGCCTCATTCCCGTGAAATACCTGGGTGTGGAGCACGGTGTGAATGTGACGCTGGGCTTGCCGTTTTTGCGCACCAGCCCCGACCACGGTACCGCGTTTGACCTGGCGGGCACAGGTCAGGCCGATCCATCCAGCCTGCTGGCTGCGGTGGACTGGGCGCGGCAGTCATTGGCCGCAGACGCGCGTTGCTGAAAGGCACAAGAAAAAAAGCCAGTTTCAATAAAGAAACTGGCTTAGTCGCTTGTTTGATATAAAGAGTTTGCTCTTTATTTTTTAAGGCTATCCCGAATTTCACGCAGCAACTGAATGTCTTCTGGCGTGGGGGCTGGCGCCTCCGGTGCGGGGGCTGGTGCTGGCTCTTCGCGCTTCAGGCGGTTGATTTGCTTGATCATCATGAAGATGACAAACGCCAGAATCAGGAAATTGACGGCAATGGTCAGAAAGCTGCCATAGGCCAGCACCGGCACACCGGCTTTTTTCAGTTCGGCCAAGGTCATGGCCGTGCCATCGGGCACCTTGCCCAGGGTGATGAACAGGTTGGAGAAATCCAGCTTGCCAACGATGCTGCCCACAATGGGCATGATGATGTCGCCCACCAGCGAATCGACGATTTTGCCGAATGCGCCGCCGATGATGACACCCACGGCCAAGTCGATCACATTGCCTTTGACGGCAAATTCCTTGAATTCTTTCAACATGCTCACGTTGGGTACTCCTGGGTAAAAACGGTGCCGAACATCGGCGCTCAAAAAAATCAACCGTCCGCGTTGATGCGGGCAATCAGTTTGGCCAAAGAGGCTTCGGCTTCGTCGTTGGCCACCTGGCAAGTGCCGGCGGCATTGTGGCCGCCGCCGCCAAATTCCAGCATCAGCGAGCCCACGTCGGTTTTACTGCCCCGGTCCAGAATGGACTTGCCGGTGGCAAACACGGTGTTTTGCTTCTGCACGCCCCACATCACATGGATGCTGATGTTGCACTGGGGATACAGCGCATAAATCATGAAGCGGTTGGTGGCCCAAATGGTTTCTTCATGGCGCAAATCCAGCACCACCAGGTTGCCGTGTACCTTGGCGCAGCGCTTGAGCTGGGCATGGGCCTGGTCGGCGTGGGCGTAGTAGATGTCGATGCGTTCTTTCACATCGGGCAGCTGCAGGATGTCCTGAATGCCATGGTTGCGGCAGTACTGGATGAGGTCCATCATCAACTGGTAGTTGCTGACGCGGAACTCGCGGAAACGGCCCAGCCCGGTGCGGGAGTCCATCAGGTAGTTCAGCAGCACCCAGCCGCGCGGCTCCAGAATTTCTTCGCGGTTGTATTGGGCGGAGTCGGCTTTGTCCACGGCCTCCATCATTTCCAGGGAAATGTTGGGGAAGGTTTTGGCGCCCCCGTAATGGTCGTACACCACCCGTGCAGCCGATGGGGCGGTGGCTGAAATGATGTGATTGGGCCGCTCGCCGGTGTTGCGGATGGTTTCGGACTCGTGGTGGTCGAAGGCCAGATGAGCCGCCGGCACGTAAGGCAGGTTGGTGGTGATGTCGCGGGCGGTGATGTCGATCTTGCCGTCCTGCATGTCTTTGGGGTGGACGAACTTGATCTCGTCGATCAGGTTGAGTTCGTTCAGCAGCACGGCACAGACCAGGCCGTCGAAATCGCTGCGGGTGACCAATCGGAATTTGTTCGTGCTCATCGGAATCCTCGGGGTGACAGTGGCGTTCGATTCGGATCATCGCCCCGCTCGGTGCAAGGCGCAAATCATCGTACCCCAGAAACACCAACGCCAGCCCGGGGGCTGGCGTTGGATGTCAGGTTGTGCAATCTGTCACGTGGCTGTGGGGAAAGTGCCCGGCACCAGGATGTCCCGGGTGACGTTTTGCAACTGCGTGTGGCCGCAAAACGCCATGCTCACGTCCAGTTCCTTGTGAAGGATTTCCAGCACCTTGGTCACACCGGCCTCCCCCATGGCTCCCAGGCCGTACACCATGGCGCGGCCAATCATGGTGCCCCGTGCGCCCAGTGCCCAGGCACGCAACACGTCCTGGCCGCTGCGGATGCCGCCGTCCATCCAGACTTCCAGCTTGTCGCCTACGGCCGCCACGATGGCGGGCAGGGCGTTGATGCTGCTGGGGGCGCCGTCGAGTTGACGCCCACCGTGGTTGCTGACCACGATGGCGTCGGCCCCGCTTTGCACCGCCAGCAGGGCATCTTCCACTTCCTGGATGCCCTTCAGAATGAGCTTGCCGCCCCATTTTTCCTTCACCCAGGCCACATCGGCCCAGGACAGCCGGGGATCGAATTGCTCGTTGGTCCAGGCGGCCAGCGAGGCCATGTCGCTCACGGCAGACACATGGCCCACCAGGTTGCGAAAGGTGTGGCGGCGCGTGCCCATCATGCCCAGGCACCAGCGGGGCTTGGTGGCCATGTTGAGGATGTTGCCCAGGGTGGGGATGACGGAGGCCCGCATCTTGTTCTTCAGGTCTTTGTGGCGCTGGCCGATCACTTGCAGGTCCAGCGTCAGCACCAGGGCGCTGCACCGTGCGGCTTTGGCGCGATCGATCATTTTGGCCATGGCGTTGCGGTCGCGCATCATGTAGAGCTGGAACCAGAACGGCGACTGGGTGTGTTCCGCAATGTCTTCAATGGAGCAGATGCTCATGGTGGACAGCGTGAAGGGAATGCCGAATTTTTCGGCGGCCCGTGCGGCCTTGATTTCGCCATCGGCACTTTGCATGCCGCACAGGCCCACCGGGGCGATGCTGACCGGCATGGACGCCTTCTGGCCCACCATGGTGGTGGTGGTGCTGCGGTTTTCCATGTTCACCGCCACGCGCTGGCGGAATTTGATGCGTTGGAAGTCGTCGGCATTGGCGCGGTAGGTGCTTTCGGTCCACGAGCCGGAGTCGGCATAGTCGTAGAACATGCGGGGTACGCGCTTTTGCGCCAGGCGGCGCAGGTCTTCGATGTTGGTGATGACGGTCATGGGGTCGGTTCGGTGTGTGGCTGGGCCTGTGCAGAAGCCCCGAATGCTAGGCGCACCCTCGCCACTCGGGTTGTGAAACGCGGCGTGGCGGTGTTGAAAAAAATTGGGCGCCGGGTCTGGCAGACCTCGGCGCCCACGAGCATCAGGGGTGGTGAAGGATCAGCTGCAGCTCACGCTGCCGCAGCCGCTCATGGTGGCGGGGCGGATGGCATCGGGGTCGGCCAGGGTTTCGGTGTGGGAATCAAAGCCCACGTTCTTCATGTGCTGGGCCAAGCCAGCGTCCATGCTGGCGGCGTGTTGGGGGAACCATTCCGCCAGGGCTTCAGCCAGGCGCTGGATGATTTCGTTGTCGCCCTTCAGGTAGTGTTCTTCCACCGCGCGCATGGTGTCCAGGATGGTGTTGTGGTGCGATGCATGGCAGTTGTCGGGCGAAAAACCGGTGGCCACCATCCAGCGTTCTTCCTGGGCAAAGTGCTCGACGGTGTGCGCCAGAAACTCCCGGTACAGCGGCAGGTGGTCACGCATGGGGGTTTGCAGGATGCGGTTGAGCATGTCCACAAATTCTTCGTGGGTGTCGTCCATGCGGCCGTCGCCGGTTTGCAGGTTGGCTTGCCAGGCCAGCCCGTTGTCGAGGACCGTGGCTGGCTGGGTGGTTGTGTCGGCTGGGGTGAGGGTGTCGGTGCTCATGGGGCGCAAGCGTAGCGCAGTTGGCGTTTCACCGGGTTGATGGCCGTCAAGCCGTGCGGGTAAGCTCTGCATGGGCAAAGATGCTCATCCCCTACCCGTATTTCATTCACCCGCTGCTGATCAGGAAGTTGCCATGACCGTTGTGCGTACCGTCACCTCCGCCCTCAAACCCCTGGCCCATGTGGCTGCAGTGGCCGCAATGGCCGTGGCGGCGCAAGGGGCGCTGGCGTCTGACAAGGTGAAAGTGGGGTTGTTGTCCACACTGTCTGGCCCTGGTGCAGGGCTGGGCGTGGATATTCGCGATGGTTTCAACCTCGCCATCAAACACACCGGTGGCAAGTTGGGTGGGTTGCCTGCCGATGTGATCGTGGCCGACGACCAGATGAGCCCTGACTCTGCCAAGCAAACCACCGACCGTCTGCTCAAGCGCGACAAGGTGGATTTCATGACCGGCGTGGTGTTCTCCAACATCATGCTGGCGGTGAGTCAGCCCATTTTTGCCAGCAAAACCTTTTACGTGAGCGCCAATGCCGGCCCCAGCCAGTTGGCAGGCAAGCAGTGCAACCCTTACTTCTTCAGCGCGTCGTACCAGAACGACAACATGCACGAAGCCGTGGGTAAAACCGTGACGGACAAGGGCTTCAAAAAGGCCGCCATCCTCGCGCCCAACTATCCCGCAGGCAAAGACGCGCTGGCTGGCTTCAAACGCTACTTCAAGGGCGAGGTGGTGATGGAAACTTACACCGCCCTCAACCAGCTGGACTATGGCGCAGAGCTGTCCAAAATGCGCGCCTCTGGGGCCGACTCGGTGTACATCTTCCTGCCCGGCGGGCTGGGCATCAATTTCATCAAGCAGTTTGTGGGCGCGGGCTTGTCAAAGGACATGACGCTGTTTGGCCCCGGTTTTTCGGGCGATGAAGACGTGATCAAAGCCGTGGGCGAGCCCATGCTGGGCATGTTCAACACCTCGCAGTGGGCGCACGACATGAACCACCCCGCCAACGTGAAGTTCGTGACCGACTTCCAGAAGGAATACAACCGCCTGCCCACGTTGTACGCCGCTCAGGCCTACGACGCCGCCAAGCTGATGGACGCCGCTGTGCGCGACGTGAAAGGCAAGCTCGACGACAAGGCGGCGGTGCACAAGGCGCTGATGGCGGCCAAGTTCGAGTCGGTGCGCGGCCCGTTCAAGTTCAACACCAACCAGTTCCCCATTCAGGACTACTACCTGCGCGTCATCACCCGCGACACCAAAGGCCGCGTGACCAACCGCATGCTGGGCAAGGTGTTCGAGCAGCATGGCGACGCGTATGTGGGCGAATGCAAGATGCCCGCGCTGTGATCTGCCTGACGCTGATCGGCTGCTGACCGGATGACGCTGCTGCTGGAGCAGGCCCTCAACGGCCTGCAGTTCGGGTTGATGCTGTTCCTGCTGGCCGCCGGGCTGACGCTGGTGTTCGGCATCATGGACATGATCAACCTCGCCCACGGTTCGCTGTACATGGTGGGGGCCTACCTCACCGCAGCGGCGGCCAGTGCCAGCGGCTCGTTTGTGCTGGCGCTGGGCGCTGGCGTGGCTGGAACGGCCTTGCTGGCGGTGGTGCTGGAACGGGCGGTGCTGCAGCGCTTTTACCGGCGCGACCATTTGTCTCAGGTGCTGGGCACTTTTGCCCTGCTGCTGATGGCCAACGAGGGCGTGCGCATGGTGTGGGGGTCACAGTCCGTTCCGTTGAGCCCACCCGAGGCCTTGGCTGGCCCGGTGGAGTTGTTGCCTGGTTTTTTCTACCCCGCTTACCGGCTGCTCATCATTGCCGTGGGGCTGGCGGTGGCCGTGGGGCTGTACGGGCTGGTGACCCATACCCGGCTGGGCATGCAGGTGCGCGCTGGCGCTTCGAACCGCGACATGGCGTTGGCCATGGGGGTGAATGTGTCGCGCCTGTTCACCGGCGTGTTTGCGCTGGGGGCAGCGCTGTGCGCGTTGGCCGGTGGACTGCTGGGGCCGTTGCTGGCGGTGCAGGTGGGCATGGGTGAGAACATCCTCATCCTGGCGTTTGTGGTCATTGTCATCGGGGGCATTGGGTCGATACGCGGTGCGTTGCTGGCCGCGCTGCTGGTGGGCGTGGTGGACACCGCAGGCCGTGTCGCCATGCCCTGGCTGTTTGGCCTCGCGCTGGGGCCCGAGGCGGCCGACCAGGCCGGCCCGGCGGTGGCCAGCATCCTCATTTACGTGCTCATGGCCACGGTGCTGGTGTTCAAGCCGCGCGGGCTGTTTCCGGCGCATGGGTGATGGTCAGGGTGTGGCATGCATTCAAATGATCAGTACCATTGATAATGACCATTTTGGAGCCACACATGGACACCGCACGCATATTTCAGTCGGGCCGCAGCCAGGCGGTCCGCCTTCCCAAGGCCTACCGCCTGGACGGGGTGGAAGTGGGGGTGCGCCATTTCGGCAATGGTGTGCTGCTGCTGCCGCTGGATGACCCCTGGAAGACCCTGGAAGCCGGTCTGGCCGCGTTTGAGCCCGGTTTTGTGCTGACGCGCGAGCAACCCGAAACCCAGGTCAGGGCAGACATTGCGCCATGATCCTGCTCGACACTAACATCTGCATCCACATCATCAATGCCCGGCCACCTGCGGTGCTGGCACGGTTCTCGGCCTACCGTCTGGGCGACATTGGCATCAGCAGCGTGGTGGCTTCCGAACTGACTTACGGTGTGGTCAAAAGCGGCTCTGCACGCAACCGGCAGGCGCTGGAGATGTTTCTGGCTCCGCTGGAAATTGTGCCGTTCGATGCGGCGGCCATTTGGACCTACGGGGAAATCCGCACCGAACTGGAACGGCGCGGCACGCCCATCGGTGCCATGGACACCCTGATTGCCGCCCATGCCCTGAGCCAGAAGGCGGTGCTGGTGACCAACAACACCCGGGAGTTTGCCCGTGTTCCAGGCCTGATGCTGGACAACTGGGTGCCTGAGGACCATTGATGCCGACTGGCCCCCAACCTCCTCTGCTGGCCAGCCCGCTGGATCACCCGCTGCACGCCCGCTGGGGTGGTGGTTTGCTCTGTTTTCTGTTGCTGTTACCCACTGTCCTTCAAGCGATAGGGCAGGATTTTTATGTCGGAATGGCCAGTCGCATTCTCATTTTTGCGTTGGCGGCCAGCAGCCTGAACCTGGTGCTCGGCTGTGGCGGGCTGGTCAGCTTTGGCCATGCGGCCTTTGTGGGGCTGGGTGGTTATGCGGTGGGGGTGCTGATGCAACACGGCGTGGCCTCGGCCTGGCTGGCCTGGCCGCTGGCCGCGCTGGTGGCGGGGCTGGCGGCAGTCCTCATTGGCGCGGTGAGCCTGCGCACTCAGGGGGTGTACTTCATCATGATCACGCTGGCATTTGCCCAAATGCTGTACTACGTGGCGGTGTCGCTCAAGGTGTATGGCGGGGACGATGGCCTGATGCTCGCCGCCCGAAACACGCTGGCACCCAACCTCGACCTGGGCAGCGATGCCACCTTCTACTACACCGTGCTGGCGCTGTTTGTGGTGGTGTTTCTGGCCGTTCACCGCTGGGTCAATTCCCCCTGGGGTCATGCGTTGCAGGCGGTGCGCGACAACGGCGACCGCATGGCCGCGCTGGGTCACCCGGTGCTGCGCATCCGGCTGACGGCGTTTGTGTTGGGCGGTGCGCTGGCAGGCTTGGCCGGGGCGTTGCTGGCCAACCAAGCCAGCTTTGTGAGCCCGGCAGGGATGGCCTGGAGCCAGTCGGGCATGTTGATGGTGATGGTGATTCTGGGCGGGGTGGGTCGGTTGTACGGCGGCTTGGCCGGTGCCACGCTGTTCCTGGTGGCCGAAGAGGTGCTGGCGGCCTACACCATGCACTGGCAGTTGGGGCTGGGCTTGCTGCTGCTGGCGGTGGTGCTGCGGGCGCCCAACGGGTTGCTGAGTCTGGTGATGCCTAAAAGTCAATGAAATATGCCTGCATCGCCCCATTGATGGCTTCTTTTAGCTACTGAAAAATGACCGTCACGGCTCGACACCCTCCCATTCTGGAAACGCACCAGTTGGTCAAGCGCTTTGGTGGTTTGTGCGCCACCGACCACGCCAACCTGAGCGTCACAGCGGGCGAGGTGCATGCCCTCATTGGCCCCAACGGAGCGGGCAAAACCACGCTCATCCACCAGTTGTCGGGCGCATTGGCACCCACTTCGGGGCAGGTGGTGTTTGATGGGGTGGACGTGACCCACACCCCCATCCACCACCGGGCGTTGATGGGACTGGTGCGCAGCCACCAGATCACCAGCGTGTTCCCCCGCTTGCCGGTGCTGGACAACCTGGCGCTGGCGGTGCAGGCCCACCAGACCGGGGGTGAAGGTGCCGGCCTGGGCCCCGGTTGGGGCCAGCGGCTGGGTTTGTTCTGGCGCAGTGCCCGCCGCGATGCCGAGCGTTACGCCCAGGCCGCCGAAGTGGCCGAGCGCGTGGGCCTGGGTGCTGCGCTGCACACGCTGGCCGGTGCCCTGTCGCACGGCGAGCAGCGGCAATTGGAGGTGGGTTTGGCGCTGGCGCTGCGCCCCAAGTTGTTGTTGCTGGATGAACCCTTGGCTGGAATGGGCCCTGAAGAAGGCGAGCGCATGGTGGCGCTGCTGGCCAACCTGCGCGGCGAGGCCACACTGCTGCTGGTCGAGCACGACATGGACGCCGTGTTCCGCCTGGCCGACCGCATTTCGGTGCTGGTCAGCGGCCGCATCATCGCCACGGGCACGCCCGATGCCATCCGCGCCAATGCCGACGTGCAGCGCGCCTACCTGGGTGAGGAGCAGGCGGCATGAGCGACCTTTTGGAAGTTTCTGGCCTGGAAGCCGCCTATGGCAGCAGCCAGGTACTGCTTGGGGTGAACCTGCGCATGGCCCCTGGCGAAGTGGCCACGCTGGTGGGCCGCAACGGCATGGGCAAAACCACTACGGTGCGCAGCATCCTGGGGCTGATGCCGGTCAAGGCCGGAAGCATTCGGTTTTTGGGCGAGCGCATCGACGGCCTAGCCCCAGACCGCATTGCCCGCATGGGCCTGGCCGTGGTGCCCGAGGGGCGGCAGGTGTTTCCCAACCTGTCCGTGCGTGAAAATCTGGTGGCTTTTGCCGCCAACCGCCGTGAGCGTTTGAGCCCGGGTGCCAACCCTTGGACGCTGGAGCGGGTGTTGCACCTCTTTCCGCGCCTGGGCGAGCGCTTGAACCACATGGGCAACCAGCTCTCCGGCGGCGAGCAGCAAATGCTGGCGGTGGGCCGTGCGCTCATGACCAACCCGCACCTGCTCATCCTGGACGAAGCCACCGAAGGTCTGGCCCCCCTCATTCGGAAAGACATCTGGCGCTGCCTGGACACCTTGCGCCAGCAGGGTCAGGCGATTTTGGTGATTGACAAATACATCCAGCGTCTCATTCAACTGGCCGACCACCACACCGTGCTGGAAAAAGGCCAGGTTGCCTGGACTGGAGACTCGGCTCAACTCGCCGCAGACCCGTCGCTGTGGCACCGATACCTCGGTGTCTGAAGCCCAACCCGCGCCCAGCTTTGGAGCCCATGTGATGCACCCGCCCCAGCCACTGCCGCTCAACAGTCCCGCATGGCTGGACGCGCAATACAACAACCGCGCCCGCGTGCCCGAGGCGGTGCAACTCCTGCAACGCTGGGCCGCCGATTCGGCCACCGCGCGGGCACAGCTGCAAGCCACCGGCCAGGCCGTGCTCGATGTGCCCTACATGGCCAACCCCGGCCTGCCCTCGGCAGCGCAAACGCTGGACATCTTCACTCCACCCGCCAGCGCCAGGCCCCCGGAGGGCGGCTGGCCGGTGCTGGTGTTCATCCATGGCGGCTATTGGCGGGCGCTGGACAAGGCCGACCACAGCTTTCTGGCTCCGCCCTGGGTGAATGCCGGGGCAGGGCCGGGTGCCGTGGTGGTCATTCCCAACTACGCGTTGTGCCCGGTGGTGAGCGTGAGCACCATCACCGCCCAAATGCAGCAGGCCGTGGCCTGGGTGTGGCGGCACATCGCCCAGCACGACGGCAACGCGCAACGCATCACGGTGGCAGGGCATTCGGCGGGTGGGCATCTGGTGGGCATGTTGCTGGCTACGCCAGCTGCTCGGTGGACGGCCATGGGCGTGAAGGCAGCGCCATTTCCAATCTGCCATGGCGTGTCCATCAGCGGCCTGTTTGACCTGGAGCCCATCCGCCAGACGCCGTTCCTGGCCGATCTGGGCCTCACGCCTGCACAAGCGCATGCCCAAAGTCCCATTCACCTCCCACATGCCGGGGGCGTGCTGACGTCGGTGGTTGGCGGAGATGAAAGCGATGAATTTCTGCGCCAAAACACCCTGCTGCAATTGGCCTGGGGTGAGGCAGCCGCACCGTTGGCCGAGGTGCTGCCTGGGCTGAACCACTTCAGCGTGGTGGAGGAACTGGTGAAGCCAGGCTCACGCTTGGTTGAGGTGTTGCGTCACAGGTGAACGTGGGCGCAAAAAGCGGTCGGGGTCACGATGCGTGTGCGACCCGTGCTTCCCTGTTGGAGCAACCCGGCCTTGCGATCGCCAGTGACCAGAAAATCGGCTTGCGAGACCTGTGCCATGGCCAGCAGAAAGGCGTCGTTCGGGTCATTGGGTTCAGCGTCCCCGTGCCATATCGGAAGCGCGTCCAATACCACCGCATGATGCAAATGGTTCACCATCGTTCCAATGCGATGCGCTGGAAGAATGGCTTTGAGCTTGGGATAGCGGCTTGCACGCCGGAGTTCGTCCAGTTGCACCCGTGAGGTGACCAATTCAAAACGCCCGGCACGTCATGCTCTGTAAATGACATCGGATGCACCGTGCGGTGAAATCAACGCGCCCAGCAGCACGTTGGTGTCCAGAATGACACGCATCAGTGCTCACGCGCCCATTGCACAGCCTCGTCAATCAGGTCCGTGAGTTCTTGGCTGTCCAGGTTTGCTGCGGCAGATTTGGCTTGGTCTACCGCTCGCTCCAGCAGGTAAGCCCGCACAGCTTCCTCAATGAAACGGGACAAATCGCCTTTTCGTCCGCCACCCTGCGCGGCAATGAACATGCGCACAGACTGGTCCACATCGGGCGACACGGCAACATTCCAGCGAACGGTGGTCATGATCATTTCCTGCAAAGTGTGTGTTTGGGTGTTTATATACCGTGGTCAACACAGGCATCACGCATGGGGCCGCCTACCGCCCACCTGCCACATCCAGCACGGTGCCCGTCACGTAACTGGCTTGGTCGGACAGCAGCCACACAATGGCTTGCGCCACTTCCTCTGGCGTACCACCGCGCTGCATGGGCACGGTGGAGGCCATGCGTTGAAACCGGTCGGGTTCGCCACCGCTGGCATGAATGTCGGTGTCGATGATGCCGGGTGCCACTGCTGCCACCCGAATGCCCTCTGTGGCCACTTCCTTGGCCAACCCCAGGGTCATGGTGTTGATGGCGGCTTTGGATGCCGCGTAATCCACATAGGTGTTGGGCGACCCCAGGCTGGCCGCACGGGAAGTGACATTCACAATGACTCCGCCACGCCCCCCGCAGGCCGTGGACATGCGTTGCACCGCTTCCCTTGCGCACAAAAAGGGCCCCAACACGTTGATGGCCAGCATGCGTTGGATGCGGGCTGCAGACATGTCTTGCACGCGGCACTGCACATCCACCACACCCGCGTTGTTGACCAATGCATCCAGGCGGCCAAAGTGGCGGTCTACCTCGGCAAACAGGTTGAGCACAGAGGCTTCATCGGCCACATCCACCTGCACCGCCAGTGCTTGGCCGCCTTGGTGTTGGATGTCGGCTACCACGGCGCTGGCCGCAGCCTGGTTGCCCAGGTAGCCGATGCAGACGGCATAACCAGCCTGAGCGGCCAGACGGGCGGTGGCGGCACCAATGCCGCGCGAGCCACCGGTGATGAGGAGGACGGGTTGAGACATGGGTCTTGCCTGAAGGGTGTTAGTGGGGTGTGGCAGCCGGATCTGAAGGCCGGCTGTGCCGGAGGGCCGGGTACAGGGCATCCGCTAAAGTTCGGGCTTGCTTTCAGATTGTGGCTTGAACATGAACAAAACAACTCTTTCCCTGGCGGTGCTGGCTTGCCTGTGCGGTGCGGCGGCTCACGCTGGTGAATTGGAAGACGGCAATGCCTTGCTCAAGGCAGGCGACTTGCGCGGTGCCTTGACGCAGTTTCAGGCGGCGGCATCCAAAGGGCAAGCCGCCGCACAACATGCCCTGGCAGAACTATATGAACAAGGCTCTGCGGTGTTGGCGCAGGACATGGCGCTGGCACAACGCCACTACAAGCTGGCTGCCACACAGGGGCATGCACTGTCGCAGTTGAAACTGGCGCAAATGACCGAGCAAGGGCGCGGCGTGTTCAGGGACATGACCGATGCGGCCAAGTGGTACCGGTTGGCTGCCGAGCAAGACGTGACCGCGGCTCAGTCCCGTTACGGAGCCATGCTGGCCGTAGGACAGGGTGTGGCACGAGATGACGTGCAAGCTGCCAAATGGTTGCAGCAGGCTGCAGAGAAAGGCGATGCGGCTGCCCAGAATGGCTTGGGTGAGTTGCTGGATCAAGGTCGAGTGGGTTCGGCCAACAGCGAAGCCGCTTCTGCGTGGTTCCGAAAAGCCGCAGAGCAGGGCCATGTGCAGGCCCAACTGAACTTGGCTGCGTTGTACGCCCATGGCCGTGGCGTGGCTGCTGACCCTGCGCAGGCGTTGGCATGGACGCGCAAAGCCGCGGAGCAGGGGGCCGCCCAGGGGCAAAACGCGCTGGCGCTGGCCTACTTGAATGGAGTGGGGGTTGCCAAAGATCCGGCACAAGCCAAGGTGCTGTTCTCCCAAGCGGCAGCCCAAGGGTTGGCGGACGCCCAGTTTCAATTGGGTGGCATGGCTTCACAAGGGGTGGCTGGTGCTCCAGATGCTCCGGGGGCTTACCAATGGACCCGCATGGCCGCTGAGCAGGGGCATGTGCCAGCCCAGCTGCGTTTGGCTGGCCTGTTGGATCAGGGGTTGGGTACTCCCAAAGATGCCGGTGAGGCCACCCGCTGGGTTCAGCGTGCGGCTGAACAAGGCGACGCGACCGCGCAGGCCACTTTGGCCAATCGGTATGCCCTGGGGTTGGGGACCTCCGCCGATGCCGAAGTTGCGCTGAAGTGGAACAAGCTGGCGGCGGCCCAGGGGAATGCCGAAGCCCAATTCAATTGGGGTGCGGCCCTGGAGTCGGGAGGGGTGGGAGTGCCCAAGAATCTGGCTGCAGCTGTTCAGCTGTACCAGAAAGCGGCAGATCAGGGTCATGCCAAGGCCCAGTTCAAGCTGGGCACCCTTCACGACCAGGGCGTGGTGTTGGCCCAAGACCATGTGCAAGCGGTCAAGTGGTACCGGCTGGCTGCCGCGCAAGGCCATGTGCTGGCGCAGTACACCTTGGGCGAGCGGTATGACCGGGGCCGTGGTGTGGCGCAAAGCGACCTGAAAGCCCACCTGTGGTTCAACCTGGCCGCCGCATCAGGCCATATGGATGCGGTCAAATACCGTGATCACATCGCCAGACGCTTGAATGCCGAGCAGCTGGCCGCAGCCCAAAAGCTGGCCACCGAATGCCAGGCCAAATCCCTCAAAGGTTGCGATTGACGGCCTGAGTGGGGGGAGAACCGCTGGCTGTGCGGTGTGATCAACCCGCCAGCCGCGCCCGGTGCCGCGCCAGCTGCACACGCACCTGTGCCGGTGCGGTGCCGCCCAGGGTGTTGCGGGCGTTCAGGCTGCCCTCCAGGCTCAGGCACTCGAACACGTCGGCTGCAATGGCCGGGTTGAACGCCTGTAATTCGGCCAGGCTCAACTCGCTCAGGTCCAAGCCCTTGGCCTGGGCGGTTTTCACGGCGTGGGCCACGGCCTCGTGCGCGTCGCGGAAGGGGAGGCCCTTTTTCACCATGTAGTCGGCCAGATCGGTGGCAGTGGCGTAGCCCTTTTGGGCGGCGGCGCGCATGGGGCCGGGGTTGACGGTGATGCCGCCTTCCTTGGTGCCCGTTTCTGCGTTCAACTGGCCGCCGATCATTTCGGCAAAGATGCGCAGCGTGTCTTTGAGCGTGTCCACGGTGTCGAACAGCGGCTCTTTGTCTTCCTGGTTGTCTTTGTTGTAGGCCAGGGGCTGGCCTTTCATCAGGGTGATGAGGCCCATCAAATGGCCCACCACGCGCCCGGTCTTGCCGCGGGCCAGTTCGGGCACGTCGGGGTTTTTCTTCTGCGGCATGATGGAACTGCCGGTGGTGAAGCGGTCGGCAATCTTGATGAAGCCGAAGTTCTGGCTCATCCACACGATCAGCTCTTCACTCAGGCGGCTGATGTGCACCATGCACAGGCTGGCAGCGGCTGAAAACTCGATGGCGAAGTCGCGATCGCTCACCGCGTCCAGGCTGTTCTGGCACACCTGCGCGTTGCCGTCGGCGTCCACCATGCCCAGGCTGCGGGCCACGCGCTCGCGGTCCAGCGGGTAGGTGGTGCCCGCCAGTGCCGCACTGCCCAGCGGCAGGCGGTTGGTGCGGCGGCGCACGTCGGCCATGCGCTCGCCGTCGCGGGCAAACATTTCCACATAGGCCAGCAGGTGGTGGGCAAAGCTCACTGGCTGGGCCACCTGCAGGTGGGTGAAGCCGGGCAGGATCACGTCCACGTTCTGTTCGGCCACATCGACCAGCGCGGTTTGCACCTCGGTCAGCAGGCTGCTGATGACGTCGATTTCGCTGCGCAGCCACAGGCGCACATCGGTGGCCACCTGGTCGTTGCGGCTGCGACCGGTGTGCAGGCGCTTGCCCGCGTCGCCCACCAGTTGCGTGAGGCGGGCTTCTATGTTCAGGTGCACGTCTTCCAGGTCCAGCTTCCACTCGAACGCGCTCGACTCGATTTCAGAAACAATTTGGGCCATTCCGCTTTTAATGGAAGCAAAGTCTGCTACAGAAATGATATTTTGACTGCTCAGCATTTCGGCATGCGCCAGGCTGCCCTGGATGTCCGCCTGCCACAGCCGTTTGTCGAAAAACACGCTGGCGGTGTAGCGCTTGACCAGCTCGCTCATGGGCTCGGAGAACAGGGCAGACCAGGCTTGGGATTTGGTGTCGAGTTGGTTGGGTGTGGACATGTTGGTTGCGACAAAAACGCGTGTGTGGTGTGGGCAGGCTGCACTGTGCCGGGGGACGAAAATTGGGGCGAAAGGTGGGTACGAAGGTGATCCGGCCGGGTGGTCATCCGGTGCCAACGAAAGCGCTGGTGCAGGGGGGGCGATGCTGATAATGTGTCAGCTCACTGCCATGGAAGACACCACAATTTTATCGACCCTGCACACCCAAGCCGACTGGGCAGACAAACCGCCAGTCCAGCCCGCCTGGGTGTTTGACGCCTGCCATGTGGGCGTGGTGCTGCGGGCGGTGCTGTTTGTGCAGGCGGTGGTGGGCGTGGGGTTGATGTTTGCCACATCCACCTTTCTGCAATGGCTGTTGGACTTGGCCGCCTGGAGCGCTGCCACCCAGCCCGCTGTGTTGCTGTGGCTCACGCTGGGGTGTGCGGCCAAGCGGTGGCTGGGGCGGTATCCGGTGTGGGTTCAGGCCCTCACCGGCGTTCTGTTTGGTGCTCTGGGCGGCGGTTTTGCCCAGGGTTTGATGTGGTGGCTGGGCTTGGTGCCGGTGGCGGCCTGGGTGGCCAGTGGCTTTGCCGGCGCGGGCATGGCTGCCGTGCTGGTGGCTGGCCTGGTGTGGCGAGCCCGCGCCCAGGTGCCCGCCGGCACCACCGCACGCCTCACCGAGTTGCAGGCCCGTATTCGGCCGCATTTTTTGTTCAACACCCTCAACAGCGCCATTGCCCTCATTCGGGCTGAGCCCGCCAAGGCGGAGGCCCTGCTGGAAGACTTGGCGGAGCTGTTTCGCGGCGCGCTGGCGCACCCGAATGTGGTCAGCACCTTGGGGGAAGAGTTGACGCTGGCCGAGCGCTACCTGGCCATTGAGCAAGTGCGGTTTGGCCCCAGGCTACGGGTGGAATGGGTGCTGGACCCAGCGGTTCAAGGTGCCAGGTTGCCACCTCTCATCTTGCAGCCGCTGGTGGAAAACGCCATCAAGCACGGGGTGGAACCCAGTCTGCAAGGTGCCGACATTCGCATCAGCACCCAGTGCCGGGGTGACCGGGTGGTGGTCAAGGTGTCCAACACCCTGCCGGGTGGCGAAGGCCAGCCGGGCAACGGCTTGGCGCTGGCCAATGTGCGGGAGCGCGTGGCCTTGCTGCATGACCTCAACGCCAGTTTGCGCACGGGTTTGGCGAACGGGTGGTTCCAAGCCCGGCTGGAGGTGCCTTTGACATGAACCAGAACCTGCAAGAACCCTCTCCGACGCTGCCCCTGAGGGTGCTGCTGGTGGACGACGAGCCACTGGCCCGTCAGCGCCTGCGCACTCTGCTGAGTGACTGCCAGAACCCGCCTGCCCAGGTGGTGGCCGAGGCGGGGGATGCGGTGGCCGCCATGGCGGCCCTGACCACCGGGGCCGCCAAAGGCTGTGACCTGGTGCTGCTGGACATTCAGCTGCCCGGCGCATCGGGCCTGAAGCTGGCGGATTCCCTGCGCGACGGCCATCACCCGCCCGCTGTGGTGTTTGTGACGGCCCACGCCGAACACGCCTTGCAGGCCTTTGAGTTGGAAGCGTTGGACTACCTGACCAAGCCTGTGCGCCTGGAACGGTTGCAAGCATCGCTACAAAAAGCGAAGCGATATCTGTCCAACAATCAAGCGGTAGATGCCAAAAAAACCTCCAATTTAGAAGGTTTGGCCGGGTTGCCGGGCGTGGCGGAAGCCATCCTCATTCACGACCGGGGCCGCACCGAGCGCGTGCCGCTGGCCGAAGTGCTGTACCTCAAGGCCGAGCTGAAGTACGTCACGGTGCGCACCGCCAACCGCACCCTGATTTACGACGGCTCCCTGGCCGAATTCGAGGAGCGACACGGCCACCACTGGCTGCGCATTCACCGCAATACCCTGGTGGCCCGCCATGCCATTCGCGCGCTGGAAAAACACCACGACCCGGCCGAAGGAGCCGACGGCTGGGCCCTGCGCTTGCGCGGTGTGGCCGAGCTGCTGGCGGTGTCGCGGCGTCAGCTGGCCATGGTGCGGGAAGCCATGGGCTGCACGTGATTCAGTCGCCCATGCGGTTTCCCTTGGCGAAAGCCAGGATCACTTCCCGCACCACCTTGCGTTGCGGCACCGACAGCTGCAAAAACGCATCGAAGGTCTCGCGCTCCAGGTAGCCCACGCCTTCGCCCCAGCGCTGGCGGTGCTCCTGCACCGCATGGCGCACTTCTGAACCAAACCGCAGCACCTCGGGTTCCACCTTGAGCAGACCGGCCAGCACCACCAGCTTGTCCTGTGCCGGAATGGCCTCACCCTTCAACCACCGGGACACCGCCTGGAACGTGACCGAACGCCCCCAGTAATGCGTGTTGAACTGGTTGAGCAGCACCGCAGGCCGGGGCTCCAGTCCCGCAGCCACCATGGCTTCGCGCAAGCGCTGGGCGAATTCGAGCTTGTTGTCCATGCCCGAAAGCTAAATTTCAGTCGAATTTTTATTCAACTTTTTGTTGTATTATTGGTTAAATCGTTGGTTGAATTAACCATTCAAGCGCTGCGCCGGTGGGAGGCTGGCTGCAGCACGGGGGCATATGCATCCCCACTTCACAACTAGAACAAGCCCGAACGCATTGCCGACGGGTGGAAACAAACAGAAGACAACCTGAAGAGCCTGGACAGCCGCCAGCGTGTGCGCTTGCTCGCCAGTTCTTGCTGCCTGGTCGCGGATGCAGTCATCAAACCCCGGGAGGGCAATCGCTTCCCGTGGTTGGCTTTTCACTTTTTCTTTTCACTCAGAAAGGTTTTTATGGCAGTCACGATAGATGCAGCAGGTTCCAGCCTGACGCTGACCGGAGGGTCTGGTTCCCAAGGCGTGTCCTTGGATTTCAGTCACCTGAACACGGGTGGTGGTGGCGTCCAATTCTCAACATCAGATGTCAACACCATCCGAGATTTGCTGGCTGGGGTGAGCTTGACACTCCCAACCACCACCAGTGTGGCCGCCAACGGTGCGCAGGTGATCACCGCGACGCCGACCAGCGGTTCTCCCATCGTGTCGGTGGTGATGCCGACAGTTTCGGCTGGCGCTGGGTCTTCCACCATCGCACTGGGCAACGTCAATTCATCCGGTGGGAGCGACGTCATCCTGACCGGCGTTGCGAATGCCGCCCTCACGGCGCAACCGCTTGCCAATCAGACCTTGCAGGAGGGCTTGGCGAACATGTCGATTTCGCCGGAAGCACTGGCGCTTCTCCAGGGCAACGCCTCACTGGGTCAACTGCAGATTTCCCAGACCAATCTGACTGTGGGTAACCTGGGTGGAACCTCTGGCAGCGTGTCGTTGGCTGGGGGAGGCAACGGAGTGTCCACCAACGTGGTGGTGCTCCAAAGCGGCTCGGCCCCTTCGGTGCAGATGACGGTCAGCAACAGCACGCTCGTCGTTTCGAACGGGAGCGGCAGTCCAGGGTCCGGCAATTCGATTGTGGCAAACAGCGCCAACGTCATTGCTTCGGACGCGGGCGATGTGATTCGAGCCAATGGGCGGTCGGTGATTGTGTCGGGCGGCGGTGCCGACACGGTGATTTTGGGCAGCGGAGCAAGTGGCACGGTTGTCATTGCTGGAAGCGGTGACGACGTGGTCATCGGCTCGGTCAGCCAAGGCAGTGGCAACCAGGTGGTGCTGGGCACCGGCTCGAACACCCTCGTGGTCGGTGGCGGGGTGACCGACGGGTTGCGAAGCTTCCTCAACCAGAACCCTGCGGTTGCCGCCGTTGCCGCAGGGGTTGCCGACCTCAGCGGATTTCTGTCCGGGCAGGGTGCTGGCACGGGTACAGGCACGCAGGTCCAGGCGGGCGTGGGGAACGACACCATCTTCAACCTGCACCTAACGGGAACTGGCACCGACTCCCTGGCACTGCTCGGTGGACGCCTGGTCTCGTTCTCCGAAACTAACAATGGCTTGGTGCTGAACATGGAGTCAGGAGGCAGTGTGAACTTGATTGGCATCACCGCTGCTCAGGCCCTTGCAGCCTACAACGCAGGCCTGATCACGTTCGGTTGATCGAATGATTCAAAAACGACGGCTAGGCCGTCGTTTTTGTTTCTGGATAAAAAAACATTTCAGGCGAGAACATGCGACAAAAAAACAGGCGGACCGCCAAGAAAGGTCCTGCTGAGGCCATTTCATCCGTTCGGACCCATGTGCCTCGCTTGTCTCCAGCTGCGGATGGCCTGGTTGAGTCAACGGCTGAGGTGCCGTCTGCCAGCGAGTTGATCCAATCTAGGTACGAATCGAAGAGGTTCCCGGACAGGCTGCTACCCAGCCTGACATATGCCGGGCATCTGCTGAGAATGGCCGAAATCGAACGGGCTTTCGAGGAGGCCGAGCGCGCATACAGGCTGCATCCGGATGACGGCACAGCCTGCCTCATGTGGCTCAAAACGGGTTTTCTGGCCGGAAAACCGGTGACCGCTGGCAGCGAGTGGTTGCGTTTCATCGATCGGGATCCGGACATCGCTCGTGCGGCTGAGCAAATCCTGCAAGGCATGGCGGCACGCATGGAATCCGGCTTGGCCTACATGGCATGGGCATCTTCTCCGTTCCGGGTGGAATTCCTGGCATGGGCGGCCACCGGTGAAGAGGTCGGCCTCGAAATGGTTGCCGATGCCAACTGCGTTTCTGTGGGGCTGGTGCGGCTCAAGCCGGGGATCAACCGCTTCCACAAACCTGCGCCCGCGCACGACACCTCCATCCGCCTGAGCCTCAAGGGGGACGGACCTTTGAATCGGCACGTCTTTGTGCCTGTGGACATGGAAGTGGTTCACCACCTGGCCGCCAACAGGGAGCGGGAGATGGCGTGCCGCCCGGTGGTGCAGGTCGATCGCCCCATGGAGAACGTGGTGGACGTGATCGTTCCTGTCTACAAGGGCATGCAAATGACGATCGACTGCATTGCATCGGTTCGGGCTGCCCGAACTGCGGTGCCTTTCAATCTGGTGGTCATTGACGACGCCTCGCCCGAGCCTGAGCTGTCATCTGCGCTCAGGAAGATGGCCGCCAAAGGGCAGATGGAACTGCTCGTCAACGCTCGCAACCTGGGGTTTGTGGGCACGGTGAACCGGGGCATGTCCCTGCATCCCAACCGGCATGTGCTGCTGCTCAACAGCGATACGCTGGTGTACGATGGCTGGCTGGACGAGATGGTGGCTGCCTTGCAATCGCGCCGCCGCACGGGGACCGTGACCTCTCTGGCTACCAGCGCCACCATTTGCTCCTATCCGGAGTTTCTTTCATCGAATGGCCGGTTCGATCCGAACGAGCATGCAGCCACGGCGGCGTTGGCCCGACAGTTGACCACCACGGTGTTCGACATTCCCACCGGTGTGGGCAACTGCATGCTGATCAACCGGCTGGCCCTGGACGATCTGGGGCTGTTTGACGACGACATGTTTGCCAAAGGCTATGGCGAAGAAAACGATTTTTCACGCCGCTGCGCGGCACGGGGCTGGCGCAACGTCTGTGCGCCCACGTGTTTCACCACCCATTTCGGCGAGGTGAGCTTTGGCGGCGCGATCCGTGGACCCAGGGTGGAGCAGGCGGCGAAAAAAATCCACCGGCTGCATCCGGACTACGACGCAGTGGTGCAGCAGCACATCCAGTTGGATCCGCTGGCCGGGGTCAGGCGCGATCTGGACATCCTGCGCCTCAAGGGCGAGGTGTGCCAATCGGTGTACATCACGCATGGAATCGGTGGCGGCATTGAAACCTATGTGAAGCAAAAATCGCAGGAGGGCTCCATTTGGGTGTTGACGGGGCAGCGCGACGGCAGCCTCCGGCTGGAGCCGGGCCGTGATGCACACCGGTTCCCGAACCTGAAGTTTGGCCCCGATGAACGGCATCACCTGATACGCGCGTTGCGGCAGCTGGATCCGGTGCGGTTCGACATCCAGAGTCTGGTGGCCATGCCCTGGGACGTGTGCAGCCTGATCACCGAGTTGAACAAACCGCACGGCTTGGTTGCACACGACTACGCCATGTTCTGCCACCAGGTGTCATGCATGGACGGCGGCAACTATTGCGGAAACGAGGAGGCCGATTTGGCCACCTGCACCGCATGCATGGAGCGGAATCCGTCACTGATCGATTGGCCCAAAGCCTGGAATTTGCAGCAATGGCGCCAGGATGCGGCCTTGCTGGTGACCCAGGCGGACTCGGTGAGCGCACCCAGTGAAGACACCGCACGGCGCTACCGCAAGGTGTTTCACATCAAGGTGGAGGTGAAAGGGCATTTGCCGCAAAAGTATGCGGCAGCGCCCGCGCCCATTCTCAAGCCGGGTGAACGTGTGCGTGTGGCAGTGATTGGTGCCATTGGGCCTCACAAGGGGTATCACCCCACGCTGGAAATGATGGAGCTGGCACAGGCGCGTCATTTGCCCATCGATTTCTACGTGGTGGGTTACACGATGGACGACCCGCGGATGCTGCAGAACAGCAACACGCACATCACGGGCGCTTACAAGGACGAGGCGGAAGCCAGGTGGCTTTTGACGACCATTGCGCCGCATGTGGCGCTGTACATGCCCCAATTTCCCGAGACCTGGTGTTACACGCTGGACATCATTTTCGAGGCGGGCATTTATGTGATGGCCAAGGCCTTGGGGGCGCTGGAAGAACGGATGCGCCACAAGCCGGGCTGCAAATTGCTGCCTGCTCATGCGACGGCAGAAGACGCATTGGCCGGCATCATGGCGCTGCCCAGAAAAGGTCATTCGTCATCCGCCGATGTGGCCTCTGCCACCTGATGCCACGGGGTCCAGTCGATGGCGAAAGGGTATTTTGAGATTTGGGAGAACGCCGTTACCGGTTGGGTGGCCGACCTCAGAGGGAGTGCCGAGGTCAGCCTGTGCCTGGCTGGCCAACCGGTGCAAACGGCGGTGGCTCATTTGCACAGACCCGACGTGGAGGCCGTTGGTGCTGGTGGAGCGTATTGCGGGTTCCAATTCAATTTGTTGCCCGGAGCCTCGTTGGACGTACTGATCCAGGCGGTTTCGGTCAAGGCGAAACTGCCAGGCGAGGAAGAATTCGATGTGGTGCCCGCCGATGGGATTCTGGAGGCCAGAAGCCGCCTGCAGGAACAGCGCGCAGGCTGCGGAGTGGGCAAAACCCTTTTGGACGAACGGCAGAAAGTGGCTGTCGGCAACGGCGGCTGGTTGTTTCTGGTCAACGACAGCAACCGGGCGCGTGACCACATTGAAGGGACCATCAGGGCGCCAGACACGGATGTGGCTGCGTGGCGCAACCTCCTGCACACCCGGAAGCTGGTTTGCCGGTGGGGCGGGTCCACCTATGTGCCAGCCATCATTCCTGACAAGTACGTGGTGGCCGGAGAGCACGCGGTTCCGCCTTGCCGCCCAAATCCCGATCGGCTGGCTGTGAAGCTGGCGCAGAACGGTGATGCCGTGTATTTGCTTGACCGGATGGCCATGCTGATGGAGGCAGGGTGCGACCCCTATTTCCAGACGGACACGCACTGGAACGACTTTGCATGCCTGGACGTGGCTTTGTGGGCGCGGTCGCTGTGGCCTGGCGGCACGGTCGGTGAATACGAGTACGTGGCTTACGACTTGATGGGGGATTTGGGCGAAAAGCTGGACGATCCCAAGCCAGAGTTGGTGCTGGGCATTCGCCCGGCTTGCCGGAATGCCTCGGTGGTTTCTTCTGAACTCAGCGTGTCAGGAAGCGAAATTCGCCAATACCGATCAGAAGCCTCCGGACATGTGATGCTGGTCGCCACATCGGCAGCCTCTCAGTTGGAGGGGTTTTTGGCCGAACTGTTTGGACGGACCACTGTGTGTATATCCAGTTGCTTTCCGGCTTCGCTGGTGGAGTCCATGAAGCCCGATCTGGTCCTCAATCTCATGACGGAACGGACCATGTTGCAGGTGCAGAACGACTGTTTTTTCAGTGCAGACCGTCAGCCTGCCACCGACTCGCGGTTTGAACGCTACCTGAATCGCTGGAACGATGCGAGGCCGGTTTCCGTGCTGGAGCGTGGCCGATGAAGGTGCTGGTGATTCACCGGGCATTTCCCGGCCAACTGTCGAGGTGGATCGCGTTTTTCCGCGACCGTGGGGACGACTGCATCGGCATGGGTGCCAGGGGCGTTGCGCAGGCTGTTTCAGGTGTTCCCCTGATTGACTACTCTGAAGATGGCTTGCCGTTGGGCACCGGCGGTCCTGTTGCTGCCGCAGTGATTCATCTGCAAAGAGCGGGCAGGGCCGCACAAGCCCTTGAGGAAGCCAGGGTGCAAGGGCTGGAGCCTGACTTGGTTTTTTTCCACCCCGGGTGGGGGGAGGGGTTGTTTCTTCGGGAGATTTTCCCGCACGCAAAGTTGATTGCCTACCTAGAGTGGTATTTCGATCCGGCCCTGTCGCGCTTCGACCCCGAGGTGCCCATGCCACGACATGTGGAATGGGAAGCCAGGGCCAGAAACACGGGGCTGCTGCACGCGCTGGACGTCATGGATGCCGGTGTCACGCCCACCCGCTGGCAACGGTCACAGATACCTGAAAAATGGAAAGACCAGGTTCACGTGATCCATGAAGGGTTGGATTTGGCGGAACTGAAGCCCAACCCCGCTTTGTGCCTCCATCTCGGAGAAGATCTGGTCAGTCGCCATTCCAGTGTGCCTCTGGTGACATTTGCTGCCCGGTCGCTGGAACCCATGAGGGGGTTCCATTGGTTCATGCGGGCTTTGCCGAAACTGTTTGAGCAGCGACCGGATGCGCGCGTGATGATTGCCGGTAGCGACGGAGTCACTTACAGCCCGCCGTCTGCCCATCCCGAGGGATACCGTGGCCAGCTGATTGAGGAGCTTGGGGCTGCTGTTCCATGGAGCAGAGTCCATTTTGTTGGATTTCTGGACCGCCGCAGCCACATCGGGCTCCTTCAAATGTCGTCTTGCCATGTGTATTTTTCGGCACCGTTCGTCACGTCGTGGTCGTTGCTGGAGGCGATGGCGGTCGGATCGCCGTTGGTGGGATCTGCGACCGGACCTGTGCAGGAATTCCTGGACTTGCCGGAAGGAGAGGCCGGGGCATTGGTGAACCCGTTTTCGGCAGAAGAAACGGCTCAGGCAGTTTGCAGGGTGTTGCAAGGGCAGCAGACCGCGCCAATCCTTCAGATGGTTGAGCGGGCCAGACACAAGGTGAGGGAGTTGGACAAAAATGTTTTTTTCAGACAAGCTGAGGAGTTGCTGTGGAAGCTTGACTTGTCATCACCACCTGTTTGTTCCGTGCCCTTTCCGACCATCGCACGGGTTTCGGATTGAAGTGTGTGACTCGCAGTGCAACAAAGCCCTGCTACACAGCGGCTGCTGTTGAGATAATTTAGGCAGTCCTGAGCCAAAGTCATACAGGCAATTCCCAATTCCCGTGGCTGTTTGATTTATCGACTCAACCGCTCGTTGAGTTTGATGAACGCCAACGCCGCCATGATCGCATCATTGACCGGGTTGTGGGCTTTGCGCTCAGGCAGACCCAGGTCGGCCATCAGACTGGCCAGGCGCAGGTCAATGTGGGCATGGGGGTTTTGCTTGTATTTCAGGTCGTAATACAGGCTGGACACCTCGATTTGCGGTTGCGGCAGTGGAATGTCCAGTAGCGGGTGCACCAGGCGGTTGAGCATGGCGACGTCAAATTCCAGGTAATAGCCCACCAGTGGACGCGGTCCAATGAAGGCCAATACCCGCCGGGCCACCTCATCGGCCGGCAGGCCGTGGGCTTGCAGGTCGGCCTCGCGCAGTTGGTGGATGCGCACCGATTCGGCCGTGAGCGGCGTGCGGTTGGCGTCGGGCTGTACCAGCAGCTCCAGCCGCTCGCTGGTCAGCACCCGTTGGCCGACGATGCGCACCGCGCCCACGCTGATGATGTGGTCGCGCTCGCGGTCCAACCCGGTGGTTTCGCAGTCGATGCTGACCCATTCGTCGGGTGGCGGTGGGTCGAACAGGTACTGGTAGGCGGAGTCTTTGAGCTGGCGCTGGTGCCAGCCCCGGCGGATGCGGTTCCAGATCATGGTGGGCTGACCCTCACAGCGCGTTCAGGTGAAAGTGGGTGCGCAGGTGCTGCTTGAAGCGGCGGATGATGGCCAGCGAGTCCTTGAGCAGGTCACGCTCCAGGGTGCCCAGGTCAGACAGCTTGACGCGGTGGTGGTCGGCCTGATCCATCTGGCGCTGTTCCAGGTTGTGGCGCAGCTTGAGGCCCATGAGGAAGTGCAGAGCGTCGGTCAGGTCGGTGGCCAGGGTGGCATCCAAGTGGCCTTTGGTGGCCAGCTGATGGATGCGTTCGGTGGTGCGCTGGGCGTCGATGTGGTGCTGCAGCGCCAGCGCCCGCACGCCATGCACGATGGGGAAGGTGCCGAGCTTTTTCAGGTCGAAGGCCTGCTCGTCCTTGCCGCGCAGGGTGGTGAGGCGGTCCCACCAGCCGCCGGGTTCGCTGAACTGTTCCACGGCGGCTGCAAAGCGAGCCAGCAGCGCATCGTTGCCCACAAACAGGTGGTGCAGATGGGCTTTGGCGTCGGCCAGCAGGCGGGGGTCACCGGCCACGCAGCGGGCGTCCAGGAAGATGGCGAGGTTCATCACGCCGTCTGGGTGGCTGCCCAGGAGCCAGTCGGTGATAGTGGATTTGAAGGCAGCCTCTGGTTGCCGCCAGGCGGGGTTGGTCAGCATGATGTGACCGGGGCAAGGCGGGTAACCAAAGGAGGCCAGCGCGGCGTTGAAGCGTTCGGCCACTTCGGGCAGCTGGGGGCAGGTCAAGCCGTCGCGCAGGATGAGGGCGTTGTCCTGGTCGGTCTTCAGAATTTGTTCGCCCCGGCCTTCGCTGCCCATCACCAGCAGGCAGCTGTTTTCCCGTAGTTCGGCCGGTGCCACAAAGGCCCACAGCTTGGCAAATACCTGGCTGTTGAGTTCACTGACGAGTGAAGAAATCACCTCGATTTTCACGCCGCCTTTGTGCAGCAGCTCAATCAGGCCATCCATCTGGCGGGCGGCGGTCTGCAGCTCGTCCACCGTGGTGGACTGTTCGATTTGCAACGCGATCAGGTGCGAATGGTTGGAGATGAAGCTCATCAGGTCCAACTGGCTCAACACGCCCAGAATGTCGTTGCCTTCGCGTACCAGCACGCGGTGTACCCGGTGTCGGATCATGACCAACAAGGCATCGAACAGTTCGGTGTCGGGCGACACGGCAATCAGGTCGAACCGGGCCAGTTCACGCACCGCCAGCCGGGCGGGGGGCTCGGGGCGCAGGAGCGCGTCGCGCAGGTCGGTGGTGGTGAACATGCCCACGCGCTCGGTGCCGTCAGGCAGCGCGTCGCGCACCAGGGCGTTGGTCAGGCTGCGCTCGGACAGCTGGCGGCACAGGCTGACCAGGTCGGTGCCGCCATCCACAAAATACGGTTTGCGGATGTAGGCATCGCGCACCTTCACCATCATCAGCGACAGAAACTCGCGGTGCCGGTTGCCTTCTGACACCGCCGACAACCTGCGCGACATGTCGGCGAACAGCATGGCGCTGAAGGCGCTGTTGCGGGCCACCAGCTCGCGCAGCGTGGCCTGGGGCAACTGATAGGAAATGACTTCGTCCAGCGCCGTCAACACGCTGGTGGTGCGGCCCGCCATGGCGGCGCGGGCGGCAAAAAAATCGTCAGGACCATAGACGGCCACCACTTCGCCCGACTCCACGTGCTGCACATGCCCCTTGATGACCACATGCACATGGGTGGCGGGCATGTCGGGGTTGAGGATGACCGTGCCCGCCTTGTAGTAGGCGATGTCCACCGCGTCGCGGACCAACTGGCGCTCGTCGGCGGTGAGGCTGTCGAACGGGGCATGGGAAAAGTCGAAGGCGCTGGGCATGGGGTGTGCAGTGTGCGATATGCGGTGTTCAATGAAAAAACCCTGGCTTCTCGCACAGGGGTGCGCAAAGACCAGGGTTTGAGTGTGGAGGAAACCGAGGTTTCCTCCGGAGCGGGCGGCCGATCAGTGGTTGGATGCGGCAGCGGCGCCAATGCCGGTTTCCGAGCGCACTTGCTGGGCCAGGAACCCGGCGCGGTCTTCCTTGGCACGGTCGCTGTTATCCAGGATGGAGAACAGCCAAATGCCCACGAAGCCGATGGTCATGGAGAACAAGGCTGGCGAGGTGTAGGGGAAGGGTGCGCTGCCTTTGGCGTTGCCCAGCACGGCTTCCCATACCGAGGCGGACAGCACGGTCAACACCACAGACGAGATCAGGCCCAGGAACCCACCAATCACCGCGCCACGGGTGGTGGTGCCTTTCCACAGCACCGACAGGAACAGCACCGGGAAGTTGGCCGATGCCGCAATCGCGAAGGCCAGTGACACCATGAAGGCGATGTTCTGCTTCTCGAACGCAATGCCCAGCGCCACGGCAATGATGCCCAGTGCGATGGTGGTGATGCGGGATACCTTCAGCTCGGAAGCACTGTCGGCCTTGCCGTTTTTGATCACGGTGGCGTAAATGTCGTGCGACACGGCAGAGGCGCCAGACAGCGTCAAACCCGCTACCACGGCCAGAATGGTGGCAAACGCCACAGCCGAGATAAAGCCCAGGAACACGTTGCCGCCCACGGCATTGGCCAGGTGGATGGCTGCCATGTTGCCGCCGCCGATCAGACCGCCCTTGGCGTCCAGGAACTGCGGGTTGGTCAGCACGAAGGTGATGGCGCCAAAGCCGATGATGAAGGTCAGGATGTAGAAGTAGCCGATCCAGGTGGTGGCCCACAGCACAGATTTGCGGGCTTCTTTCGCGTTGGGCACGGTGAAGAAGCGCATCAGGATGTGGGGCAGGCCGGCGGTACCGAACATCAGGGCCATACCGAAGGAAATGGCGCTGATGGGGTCCTTCACGAATGAGCCTGGGCCCATGATGGAGAAGCCGGTGGCTGCGGCCTTGGCGGCAGACGCCGTTTCAGCGGCAGCCTGATCCATACCGCCCTTCATGGCCTCTGCCACCAACGGTTTGGCGGCCAGTGCGGATTTGATCTCCACGGCCTTGGCAAACATGGCTTCGGGGCTGAAGCCAAACTGCATCATGACCATGAATGCCATGAAAGACGCACCGCCCAGCAGCAGGCAAGCCTTGATGATTTGCACCCAGGTGGTGGCTGTCATGCCGCCAAAGAGCACATAAACCATCATCAGCACGCCCACGATCACCACGGCATACATGTAGTCCAGGCCGAACAACAGCTTGATCAGCTGGCCGGCGCCCACCATTTGGGCGATCAGGTAGAACGCCACCACCACCAGGGTGCCCGATGCCGCAAACACGCGGATGGGCGTTTGGCTGAAGCGGAACGCGGCCACATCGGCAAATGTGAACTTGCCCAGGTTGCGCAGGCGTTCGGCCATCAGGAAGGTGACCACCGGCCAGCCCACCAGAAAGCCGATGGAGTAGATCAGGCCGTCAAAGCCACTGGTCATCACCGCAGCGGAAATGCCCAGGAACGATGCGGCAGACATGTAGTCGCCCGCAATGGCCAGGCCGTTCTGGAAGCCGGTGATGCCGCCACCGCCGGTGTAGAAGTCTGCAGCCGATTTGGTTTTGGCGGCGGCCCACTTGGTGATGAACATGGTGCCGGCAACGAACACGGCAAACATGGTGATGGCCGTCCAGTTGGTGGCCTGCTTTTCGGCTTGACCGAGGTCAGCACCTGCAGCCATTGCGCCCGCAGTGGCGAGCAGGGCGGCCATACCCAAGGCAAAAGAACGCAGGTGTTTCATTTGAGGACCGCTTTCTTGATTTGCTCGGTCAGTTCGTCGAATTCGCTGTTGGCACGACGCACATAGATACCGGTGATGGCAATGGTGAACAGAATGACGGCCAAGCCGATGGGCATGCCCACGGTGGTTACGCCATCACCCAGGCGCTGAGCCAGGAATTCCTTGTTGAAGGCGACCAGCAGAATGAAGCCGTAGTACACGATCATCATGGCGGCGGTCAGCCACCAGCCAAAGCGGGAGCGCTTGGCTTTGAGTTCCTGGTACTGGGGGTGATTGGCGATGCGTTGGACGAGATCGTCTTGCATGCTCATTCCTTTCTCTTTGTGGTTGACGTGCGAATTCGCCTGGAAAGGCAGCACATCCCAATACTAGAAAGGTGAATTGACCAACCGCTTACATCAAATCGATGTAATTGGCAAATCAGTTGATTTAAGCCATTCAAATAGCATGGTTTATGGTCAGGTTGCTGTCAAAAAGCTTGCGGGGTACCCGGTGGTGCAATCAATCGCGTACTGCGGCTTCAATGGCCGCTATGTCGATTTTCTTTTGCTTCATCATGGCCGCCATCGCCTTGGCGCGTACCGCTGGGTCAGCTTTCAGGGTCAGCTCGGTCAGACGCTTGGGGAAAACCTGCCACGACACGCCAAAACGGTCTTTCAGCCAGCCGCAATGGCTTTCTTCACCGCCATGGGTGGTGAGGGCCGCCCAGAGCCGGTCGGTTTCTGTCTGATCGTTCGTTTCTACCGAAATGGACGCCGCCTCGGTCAGGGTGAACATGGGCCCGGCATCCAGAATTTGGTACGGCATCCCGCCCAGCGTGAAGTCAATCAGCCACGAAGCGCCATCGCCGGAAATGTCGTAGATGGCTTCCACCCGGCTTTCGGGAATCAACGAGCAGTAAAACGCTGCGGCCTCACGGCCCCGGCCGTCGCGGAACCAGAGACAGGTGCGGATGGAATGGGTCATGGTGTTCCTTGGGGCGGTTCCAACGGGGTTGGTGCAGGTTGGCGTCAGCCTTGGCCTGCGAGGAGGCAAATCATATAAAAGAAGGCTTTTACCGCTTGATCTATTTAAATAGTTTGCTATAAAAATAAATTGATAGCAAACTTGTTATTTAAATCAAGCGGTAAAGCCTATTTTTACTGTCGGAGTGTGACTGGAGAGGCGATTGGCACCATCCAGGCCATGCGCACTGGGTGAGGGTTTGTTTGCCGTCAACACGTGGCAAAGAATGCTGGTTTAGGGCTTCGGGCCGGCATCAGCCACAGCAGGCTTTGATGTTGCACATGGCCGCTGTGCCGTTGGTGGAGCTCAGCGGCTGGAATGGACCATAGCCAGGCACTCGACTGGCGGCTGCTCTACCTCTGAGATCGAGCGTTTCAATAGCAAGCCATCAAGCCGGTAGGGAAAGACCTTTCCAAGCGGCGAGTACATCCACTTGCTTCTTCAGCCAATCCGCAGGCATCGTGCTTGTGCCCCAGTGGTGCAGACGACTGATGCCTTCGCCCATATTCCACAGATGTCGCAATTGCACAAACATTGGCAGCGCCGCAATGTCAGCGTTGCTGATTTCTCCGCCGCCCGATCGGTATCCGCGAAAGTAGTGTGTCCAGCGATCTAGAAGCGGTGCGTCTGGTTCTCTGAGGGTCTTGCGAATCAGATGAGACCACGGCAGCACGCTCAAGTCATAGGCCAGGAAACCTGGCCCTGCATCGTCAAAGTCGAAGAACACAGTACGTCTTGCACCGGCTTCGTCAGTGCCAACGTGATTGTTGAACCCGTGCGTATCGCCATGGCACACGACGCGCGTCAGTTCGCCCTCAGCTTTGTCGAGGTCTTCAAGCAGTTGAGTCACCAGTTGGTGGTAAGTTGCCAGCAATTCATCATCCAGTTCCGGGTAGACGCTCAGGTATTCGAGGGTCCTGCCGGCCAAGTGGTGACCATCCAGCGTGTAGCGACTTGGCGGGCCGGCGTAGTCGTGCGCCACCACGTGGATTTGGGCCAGCACGTTGCCGGTGAGCTCGAAATCCTCAAGCGATTCAGGAACGGCTCCTTCTGCATGCCGGAACAACGCCATGGCACGCATCCCTTCGGGAAACTGCAAAAGGACATGTGTACACCCTTTCGAGGTCTGCACCGGAGCAGCTACCCCCACACCATTGGCATGGAGGTGCGCCAACAGCGAAATCTCGAAGTTGGCATTGAAATCCCCACGCGGTCGGATCGAATAAAGGCGAACAACATATCGATTTCCGTCGATGGAACGCAACGCATAGTTGTCATTCAAGCCCCTGCGGATCAGATGGCAATGCTGCACTTGAATGCCGTAATGCTGCTCCACCCAACGTGCAACGGACGTGGTAGCTGCGGTCGTGTGGCTGGGAACGAGGTCGGGGTCGAACTGCAGGCTATGGGTCATGACGTATTTTCTTGCAGGTCGTTGCACGGGCGGCCACTGGCTGGAACGGAGCGAAAAGGAGTACGGGGCCTTAACCGGCTGGTAGTGGCCGTGCTGGATGTTGGGCCCGCGGCTCTATGAGCGATGCGCCATGAACCACGCCACCAAGGCATTGGCGTGCCCATGCCCCATGGCGTGTTCCGTTTTCAGCAGGGCCACCAGCTCCATGTGCTTCAGCGCACCCGCTGCGGCTAGCACGCTCATCCAGTGCGAAATGGGTTGACCGTACTTTTTCTCGATGGATGGAAAGTACGAAGCGGGTCCCTGAACCTTGTCTGTGGTGGCCATGGCGTGGTGTGCGTGGTTTGGGGGTATGGGCGTTACTCTGCCGTGAGCAAATAGGCCAGCTCCACCTCGGTGAAGCCGGCGCGCCGCCGGGCGTCGTCGTTGAACGGTGGCTTCAGGCGGGGCGCGGCGTGGGTTTTGGCCAGTTGGCGGTAGTGGGCCACCGGGTCCAGCGCTTGTTGGGCGCACAGCCAGCCGTACCAGTGGTTGCCAATGGCCACATGGCCCACCTCGTCGCGCAGGATGATGTCCAGCGCATCGCAAATGGCCTGGGCGTCGGGTGCTTTTTGCTGTGCGGCCACCTGGCGCAGCTTGTTTTGGATGAGCGGCGTGGCATCCAACCCCCTGGCCTCCATGGTGCGGGGCACCAGGGCCATGCGGGCGGTGATGTCGTGTGCGGTTTTTTCGCACATGCTCCACAGGCCATCGTGGGCGTCCAGGCTGCCGTATTGCCAATGAGGGCTGTCTGATGCCGGGGTAGCCGGTGCGGAGCCCTGGCCTCGCTGGGGTTTGCCCTGAGGCCGCAGTTGCAGCAGCAGGGCATGCAGCAGCTCGAAGTGCTGGGCTTCCTCGCCGGCCACCTGCAACCAGTCGGCATAGAACCGGGCGGGCATGTCGGCAAACCGCCAGATGGCGTCCAGCGCTAGGTTGATGGCATTGAATTCAATGTGGCACACCGCATGCAGCAGCGCCGCCCGGCCTTCCACCGTGAAAGGCGAGCGGGTGGGCACGTCGGCCGGGTCAATCAGGTGGGGGCGCTCGGGTCGGCCGGGCAGGGTGGTGCACTGGGGCGGGGCGATGGCGATGCCCGGTTCCAGCGTCAGGCCGCCAGCGGCCCAGTCGGCCACCAGCCGGTGGGTGGCCTGGCATTTTTCGGCCGGGCGGGTCAGTTGGAGCACCTGCAGCGCCTGTTGGCGCAACTCGGCGGGTGGCGGGGGGAGGGTTGAGTTGGCTTGCACGATCCCTACAATTCTAGGGATGAGCATTTACCAACTCGACGATCAAACACCCTCCGTAGCCGCCACCGCCTGGGTGGCTGACAGCGCCCAGGTCATGGGCAATGTGCATTTGGAGGCCGATGCCAACATTTGGTTTGGCACCGTCATTCGCGGCGACAACGAGCCCATTCGCATTGGCGAGGGCAGCAACATCCAGGATGGCAGCGTGCTGCATTCCGACCACTGCAAGCCCCTCACGGTGGGCAAACACGTGACGGTGGGCCACGGCGTCATGCTGCACGGGTGTACGGTGGGCGATGAGTCGCTCATTGGCATTGGCGCGGTGGTGCTGAACGGCGCAGTCATCGGCAAAAACTGCCTGGTGGGCGCCGGGTCGCTGGTGACAGAAGGCAAAACCTTTCCCGATGGCAGCATGATTGTGGGCAGCCCTGCCAAGGTGGTGCGCCAGCTCTCGCCCGAGCAAATGGAAGGCCTGCGCCAAAGCGCCAGGCACTACATCGCCAACGCCCGCCGCTTTCAGTCTGGCCTGAAAAAATTGGCCTGAAGAAAGCCCTGCGCCATGTCCGAATTGCACAAATTTTTGTTTGAGGGCCTGCCAGTGCGCGGCATGCTGGTGCGCCTGACCGATGCCTGGCAAGACATTCTGGCCCGCCGCCAGCAAGCCGGTGGCTACCCCCAGGCGGTGACCGAGTTGCTGGGCGAAATGACCGCTGCGGCCACGCTGCTGCAGGCCAACATCAAGTTCAACGGTGCGCTGCTGCTGCAGGTGCAGGGCGATGGCCCTGTGAAGCTGGCGGTGGCCGAAGTCAACCCCGACCTGAGTCTGCGCGCCACCGCCAAGGTGGTGGGCACGGTGGCCGATGGCAGCCTGACCACGCCCACCCAGCCGGATGGGTTTGCCGCCCATGCGGTCAAACTCTCTGACCTGGTGAATGTGAACGGCCAGGGCCGCTGCGCCATCACCCTGGACCCGAAAGACCGCAAACCCGGCCAACAGCCCTACCAAGGCATTGTTCCGCTGGTGGGTGAGCAGCACAACAAGCTGGAGCGCCTGAGCGATGTCATTCAGCAATACATGCTGAAAAGCGAGCAGCTGGACACCCGCATTGTGTTGGCCGCCAACCAGGAGGTGGCGGCGGGCTTGCTCATTCAGCGCCTGCCGCTGCAGGGCGAGGCCAACCTGGCCGGGCAGGGTGCGGTGCAGGCCGAGCAGGACGCGCTGGGTCAGAACGAAGACTACAACCGCATTGCCATTTTGGCGGCCAGCCTCAAGCCCGAAGAACTGCTGACGCTGGATGCCGACACCATCCTCCATCGCCTGTTTTGGGAAGAAGACGTGCGACGTTTCGACCCCCAAACCGGCGAGGACGGCCCGCACTTTGCCTGCACCTGCTCCCGCGAGCGGGTGGGCAACATGCTGCGAAGCCTGGGGGTGGAAGAGGTGGAGTCGGTGCTGGCCGAGCAGGGCCAGGTGGAAGTGGGCTGCGAGTTTTGTGGTGCGCAGTACACCTTTGACCCGGTGGACGCCGCCGCGCTGTTCACCCAGCCGCTGGCTTCCCCGCCGGTGAGCGCCGCGCCGCAGTGAGGCGGCTGAACAGGCGGTGCTCGCATTCGGCGCTGTCGCAGTGCTCGCACAGTGGCATGAAGTGAGAGTTTTTTTGCGGCTTACCGCTTGTATTCAATAGTGTTTCAGCTATTGTTTTAAACGATTTTTTCTGGCCTGTTTCCAGCATGGGGTGGGCTGCCAGGGCCAGCCAGGCTGCGGCCTCGCGGGCGGGCCCGGCGCCATACATCACCTGATGCGGTAGTTGGTGGGTGTGCAGCAGCGCACGCAGGTGCTGGTCGGTGCGGGTTTGCAGGGCAGGCCCGTCGCGCAAAAAACCGTCTGGCTGCCAGGGCAAATCCAGGCCCATCAACAGGGTGAGTTGCACGTGCCGGGCGTGGTGCGTGGCCGCAAATGCGTCCAGCGCATCGTCGTCAAAGTAGGTATGGCTGTAAGCAGCGGTTTGGAGCGGGGTGGTGTCGGCGATCACCCAGCCGTGCGGCCCAGCCTGCTGTTGGGCTTGTTCCATGGCCTGTGCTTGCAAGTGGGCCACATCGGCCTGCTCATGCCGGTGCGGCATGCGTTCTTGCGTTTGGCACCAGCTTCGCAAGCGCTCGCTGGCCAGGGCAACCGGCACGGAACCGGTGGCCCTCAACCCATCGGCCAGTTGTTGCGTCAGGGTGGTTTTGCCGGTGCATTCGGCCCCTAGTAGGGCCACGATGAAGGCCATGTGCGCGGCTTGGACAGAGGCGGGGCTTGGAAAGCGCGTGCCGGGACGAGTGGCGGGCGGGAGAGGTTCAGGGCTTGTGCGGGGTTTTCACCACCTGCACAAACAGCTCGTTGGGTTTGACCATGCCCAACTCGGCCCGCGCCCGCTCTTCCACAATTTCCATGCCTTCGCGCAGGTCGCCCACTTCGTGCGTCAGCTGGTCGTTTTTGAACTGGGCTTGCTGGTTGGCCGTTTGCTGTTTGGCCAGTTCCTGCTTGAGTTGCGCCACCTGCGCCACACTGCCGCGACCCAGCATCAACTGGCCCCAAACCAGGGCCAGCAGCACCAGCAGCAGCAACGTGACGAGGCGGGCAGTCATGCGTTTACTTCAGGTTGTAAAACGCATCGCGGCCGGGGTACACGGCCACATCGCCCAGGTCTTCTTCGATGCGCAGCAGCTGGTTGTACTTGGCCATGCGGTCGGAACGGCTGAGGGAGCCGGTTTTGATCTGGCCCGCGTTCAGGCCCACAGCGATGTCGGAAATGGTGCTGTCTTCGGTCTCGCCCGAGCGGTGGCTGATGACGGCGGTGTAACCCGCGCGCTTGGCCATCTCGATGGCGGCGAAGGTTTCGGTCAGCGTGCCGATCTGGTTGATCTTGATGAGGATGGAGTTGGCAATGTCCTTCTCGATGCCTTCTTTCAGGATCTTGGTGTTGGTCACGAACAGGTCGTCACCCACCAGCTGCACCTTCTTGCCGAGGCGTTCGGTCAGCAGCTTCCAGCCGTCCCAGTCGCCTTCGGCCATGGCGTCTTCAATGGAGATGATGGGGTACTTGTTGACCCAGGTTTCCAGCACGTCGGTCCACTGGGTGGCCGACAGCACCAGGTTCTCGCCTTCCAGGTGGTACTGGCCGTCTTTGTAGAACTCGCTGGCGGCGCAGTCCAGGCCCAGGGCAATTTGGGTGCCGGCTTCGTAGCCTGCGTTGGCGATGGCGTCCAGAATCATCTGAATGGCGGCTTCGTGGCTCTCAACGCTGGGGGCAAAGCCACCTTCGTCACCCACGGCCACGCTCATGCCTTTGTCGTGCACGATTTTCTTCAGGGCGTGGAACACCTCGGCACCCCAGCGCAGCGCTTCGCGGAACGAAGGGGCGCCCACAGGGATGATCATCAGCTCTTGCAGGTCGAGGTTGTTGTTGGCGTGTGCGCCACCGTTGACCACGTTCATCATGGGAACGGGCATCTGGTGGGCCGACATGCCACCAAAGTAGCGGTACAGGGGCAGGCCGGCTTCTTCGGCGGCGGCGCGGGCCACGGCCATGGAGACGGCCAGCATGGCGTTGGCGCCCAGGCGGCTCTTGTTCTCGGTGCCGTCCAGGTCGATGAGGGTTTTGTCCAGGAAAGATTGCTCGGAAGCGTCCAGGCCCAGCACGGCTTCTGAAATTTCGGTGTTGATGTGCTCAACGGCCTTCAGCACGCCCTTGCCCAGGTAGCGGCTTTTGTCGCCGTCGCGCAGTTCGATGGCTTCGCGGCTGCCGGTGGACGCGCCGGATGGCACAGCCGCACGGCCCATGACACCGCTTTCCAGCAGCACGTCACATTCAACGGTGGGGTTGCCGCGGCTGTCCAGAATTTCGCGGCCGACGATGTCAACAATGGCGCTCATGAGTAAGTCCTTGATAGTTTGAAAACAGGTTGAATCAGCGAGGTGTCAAAGGCCTTCGACTGCGACCATGCGCATGATCGCAGCGCCCTCGCGGGCTGAGCGGGCCTTGCGGTATTCGGGGGAGTCGTGAAACGCTTGGGCTGCCTCGAAACTGGGAAATTTGAGGATCACGGTGCGGCCGGGGTTCCAGTCGCCTTCCAGCACATCCACCTGGCCGCCCCGAACGCACACCTCCGCCTGGTGCGCCTGAATGGCCGCAGTGGACCATTTGCGGTATTCCTCGTACTGCTCAGGGTTGGTCACGGTGACCGATGCAATGATGTAGCCGCTGCTCATGGTGCGTGTCAGGCCGAAAAGTTGTTTTCCAGGAAGCCGCTGCGCTTGGTGGCATGGTCCAGGGTGACCAGGGTTTCCAGCAGGGCTTTCATGTGCTTCATGGGGACCGCGTTGGGGCCGTCGCTCCAGGCTTCGGCTGGCTTGGGGTGGCATTCCATGAACAAACCGGCCACACCCACGGCGGTGGCCGCGCGGGCCAGCACCGGCACCATGTCGCGGGCACCGCCGCTGACGGTGCCTTGGCCGCCCGGCTTTTGTACCGAGTGCGTCACGTCAAATACCACCGGTGCGCCCGAATGGCGCATTTCGGCCAGACTGGTCATGTCGGCCACCAGGTTGTTGTAGCCGAAGCTCACGCCGCGCTCGCAGGCCAGAAAACGGTCTTCCGACAAGCCCGCTTCGCGTGCGGCGGTGCGGGCTTTGTCGATGACGTTTTTCATGTCCCAAGGGGCCAGGAACTGCCCCTTTTTGATGTTGACGGGCTTGCCGCTTTGGGCCACAGCGCGGATGAAATCGGTCTGGCGGCACAGGAAGGCGGGTGTCTGCAGCACGTCGACCACGCTGGCCACCTCGGCTACTTGGCCAGCCTCGTGCACGTCGGTCAGCACAGGCAACCCGGTTTGGCGGCGCACTTCGTCGAGGATTTTCAGGCCCGCGTCGATGCCGACCCCGCGTGCGGTGGTGCCCGATGAGCGGTTGGCCTTGTCGAACGAGCCTTTGTAAATCAACGGAATGCCCAGCGCCGTGCAGGCTTCTTTCAGCTGGCCTGCCACATCCAGGGACATCTGCAGCCCTTCGATCGAGCAGGTGCCCGCTATCAGGAAGAAAGGCTGGTCCAGGCCGACGTCAAACCCACACAGTTTCATGCGGTGGCCTTGGCGGGTGACGTTGCGGTGGCCGTCTGGTGGTCCAGCGCTGCTTTCACGAACGCATTGAACAGCGGGTGGCCGTCCCACGGGGTGGACTTGAACTCGGGATGGAACTGCACGCCCATGAACCAGGGGTGCACGGTTTGCGGCAATTCGACGATCTCGGTCAGGTGCTCGCGCTGCGTCAGTGCGGAAATGACCAAGCCAGCTTTGCGCAACTGGTCGAGGTAGGTCACGTTGGCTTCATAGCGGTGGCGGTGGCGCTCGGTGACCACGGGGCCGTAGATGCTGTGCGCCAGCGTGCCGGGGGCCACGTCTGAACTTTGCGCACCCAGGCGCATGGTGCCGCCGAGGTCGGAGTGCTCGTCGCGGGTCTTGATGGTGCCGTCTTCGTCTTTCCACTCGGTGATGAGGGCGATGACGGGTTGCGCGCCTTCGGGCTCGAACTCGGTGCTGTTGGCCTGCGTCAGCCCGGCCACATGGCGGGCAAATTC
>Ga0228698_1000101_pt1 | contig 78021 bp, 77 predicted proteins | sample McNCre117_Aug_MG_FD_178015 | JGI IMG/M metagenome (GOLD analysis project Ga0228698, IMG submission 178015) | Freshwater microbial communities from McNutts Creek, Athens, Georgia, United States - 1-17_Aug_MG | ecosystem: Environmental > Aquatic > Freshwater > Creek | place: USA: Georgia...
GCTGGAAAACCTGCCAAGGTCGCAATCACCGCCATCATGCGAAAGCTCGTCGTCATGGCAAACGCCCTGCTCAAGGCAGGGCGTCAATGGATGCCAAAAACCGCTTGATCAACACGGATACTCTAGGTCTTTGCTTGCAGCAGCCCGTCCCGGGCCCGCTCAACGCCGCGCGGGCTTATCCAACAGAAAGTCCACGCCCCTCGTACCGGGGCGCTTTTAAGCCAAAGGCGTGAAACCGATGAAGGTCACGTCGTCGCGCAGGGATTCCTCGCCGCGATAATCCGCCAGGATGGTGAACAGACGGCTCATCTGCTCGGTCATCGGCTTGCCCTGCCCTTCTTCCAGCACCGTGACCAGACGGCGGCGGCCGAACAGGCGGCGCTTCGGGCCGCCCACTTGGTCGGTGACGCCATCGGTGGTGAGATAGAAGGACTGCCCCGGCTCCAGCGTCATCACATGATTGGTGAAGGCGTAATCCGCCTGCGAGGTGCGATAGCCCAGGCTATGGCGGTCGCCCTTGATTTCCTGGATCGCGCCCGCCTTGGTGAACAAGAGCGGGATATTGGCCCCGGCGAAGGTCAGGCTGGCGGCTTGCAGGTCCACCAGGCAAATGGCGGCATCCAGACCGTCGTCGGAGCCGGCAGCATGGCCCGAGGGGTCATGCTGATCCTGACGCAGGGACGATTTCACCAGCCGGTTCAGCAATTGCAGAATGCGGGCCGGGTCGTCATGGCAATGTTCGTGCAGAATGCGGTCCAGCACCGAGGCGACGATGGCGGTCATGAAGGCGCCCGGCACGCCATGGCCGGTGCAGTCCATCACCGCCATCACCAGCCGATGATCGAAGCTGCCGATCCAATAAAAATCGCCGCCGACCACATCGCGGGGCGACCAGCCCACCGCCAGATCATGCACCAGCCCGTCCAGGCTGCCGCTGACCGGCAGCAGCGAGGTCTGAATGCGGCTGGCATAGCGGATGCTTTCGTTGATATGGCGGTTGACCTTGTTCAGCTCGGCATGGGCTTCGTTGAGCTGGCTGAGGGCGCGTTCCACCCCTTCCTTCTCGCGGGCCAGTTCCAAGGTGCGGTCCTCGACCCGCTGCTCCAGGGTACGGGCCAGATCGGTCAGCTCGGCCTCGGCCTTGTCGCGGGCATCCAGACCATCCTGAAAGGCCGATAGCAGGCTGTTGGCGGTGCCCACCAGAGTTCCCAGCTCGTCGCCCTGATGGCCGGCGGGTTCTTCCAGCGGCGCATGGCCGGGATGGGCCGGGTCCACCGTCTTGATCCCGCTGGTCAGCCGCAGCAGCGGCTTGGTGATCATCAGATAGAAGGCCAGAATGATCAGGGCGCAGACCGCGACCACGCGGGCCAGGGTCGCCACCACCGAAATGCCGGCGCGATGCAGATAGCCATTCGCCACCGTCACCGCATCCAGACTGATGCTGACCTCGCCGATGGCTTCGTCGCGGCCGTCGGCGGCGCGGTGGCTGAGGGGCAGCTTGAATTCGGTATCGCCCGCGAACAGCCGGTCCGCCAGCCAGCCCATGGCGCTGTCGGTGCGGGGCCGTTCCTGCTGGGCCATGACATTGCCGAAATTGTCCTGCAGCGAGGCGGCTCGCACCGCCCGGTACTGGAACAGCCCCTTGACCAGAGCCCCGGCCAGTTCGCGGTCCATCTGGAAGGCCGCCTCGGAGGCCGAGCCGTTGACCAGCGACAGAATTTCCTCGGTGGTGACGTGCAGGTTTTCCCGCTCGCTTTGCAGATCGCTGGCCAATTCGACGGCCGACGAGACGACACTGACCAGCAGAGCCACGGCCAGCGTGGTGCGGGCCTGTTTCCAGACCAAGCCGCTCAACCAGCTCTTCCGCGCAAGAGCGCCGTTTGCATTCATTTTCCGCCAATCCCCACCGAAACTCATCCTTGCCGGCATCCTAGCAGAAGCCTGCCGCCGCCGAAAGGCACCCCGACTTGCGGCGGTGGAAACCCGCTGATAGAGTGCCCTTGGGAAACATAGGTTGGGACACAACCATGCTGGCGGAAGAATATTTCAGCTTTCGGAACATCCTGGCGCAAAAGGGAATCATCTTCTCTTTCAGCGGCTACGTCTCGGAAGGAATCCTGTTCGCTCTGGGCGACGCCCTGAAGCAGAAAATGGCCATCGAGGACACCGACACCAACACCATGAAACGGGTGTTCTCGGTGTTCGTCGAGCAGGTCCAGAACATCATCCGCTATTCTGCCGACCGCCTGAGCGGCGATGTCGGCAAGCCTGTCGAACTGAGCTCGGGCATCATCGCGGTGGGGCAAGAGAACGGTAAGTTCTTCGTCATCTGCGCCAATAAGATCCGCCAGGACGACATGGACCGCCTAAGGGAAAAGCTGGACCATCTGAAGAGCCTCGATAGAGAGGGAATCAAGGCCTTCTATAAGGAAAAGCTGCGCGAAGAACCGGACCCCGAAAGCAAGGGGGCCAGCATCGGGCTGATCGAAATCGCCCGCCGCTCCAGCGCCCCCATCGACTTCGACTTCATGCCCGGCGATGACGGCTACGCCTTCTTCTGCCTGAAAGCCTTCATCTAAATGAGCATCATGGACAGCATCCGCATTCCCTCATCCGAACGCTCACCCGAGGTCTGCATGGACTTCGCCCAGGGGCAGATGTCGCTGAAGGGCGAATCCTACCCCGAGGACGTGGCCTCCTTTTACGGACCGCTTCTCTCGTCGCTCGATTCCTGGCTGGCCACCAAGCCGGACGTGGCGCTGACGGTGGATATCGAGCTGGTCTATTTCAACTCGTCCTCGGCCAAGGCGCTGATGAACCTGTTCATGCTGCTGGAAAAGGCCGCCGCCGCCGGCGCCGCCATCAGCGTCAACTGGCATTTCAGCAGCGACGACGACACCATGCAGGAATTCGGCGAGGACTTCGCCGAAGACCTGGAGCATGTCCGCTTCACCCTTTGCCCCACCGACGCAGACTGATCCGACATGGCGGCCTTCAGCCTTTTTGAAAAGGAAGAGAAGGTTCTGGAGGACGGCCAGAGGCTGGCCCAAAGCCTGACCCAGGATCAAGCGCCCGAGGCTCTGCAAAAGGGCGTCGGCACCCTGGTCGAGGCCTATCGCAAGAGTATCCGCGAACAACGCCGGCTGGTGCGCGTCTCGGACCGCCAGCAAGAACAGCTCTCGGTGGTCAATCAAGAGCTTCAGCGCCGCCGTGAAGAGGCTGAAACCGCCCTGGCCCAATTGCGCGAAGCCCAGGACAGCCTGATCCAGGCCGAGAAACTGGCGTCGCTGGGCGCACTGGTGGCGGGCGTCGCCCACGAGATCAACACCCCCGTCGGCATCGCCCTGTCCGCCGCCTCGCATCTGTCCGACGCCACCGGCGAGGTCAACCGGCTGTTCACCGACGGCAAGATCAAGAAAAGCGACTTCCAGGACTATATCGCCACTGCCGTCGAGGCCGCCAAGCTGATCCTGGGCAATTGCGACCGCGCCGCCGAACTGATCCAGGGCTTCAAGCAGGTGGCGGTGGACCAGACCAGCGCCGAACGCCGCCGCTTCCGACTGGGAGCCTATATCCACGAGGTGCTGCTGTCCCTGACGCCCAAGCTGCGTCTGGCCCAAGTCGAGGCGGTGGTCGATTGCCCCGACGACTTGGTTCTGGACAGCTATCCTGGCGCTTTATCGCAAATATTGACCAACCTAGTCATGAATGCACTGATCCACGCCTTCGAAAATCGCCAAGAAGGTGTGATCACAATCAAGGCAAACACACCCGAACCCGGCATCGTTGCCATAAAAATCAGCGACAACGGCTGCGGCATCCCCACCGATATTGTCGCGAAGATTTTCGACCCCTTCTTCACCACCAAAAGAGGCTCGGGCGGCAACGGTCTTGGACTACATATTGTTTACAATATTGTTGCCGGAACTCTTAAGGGACAAATTGCGGTCGAGAGTGTTTTGGGGCAAGGTAGCTGCTTCAGTATCACAATGCCCAGCATCGCCCCCTGCGAGGCTTCGCCCCAGGGATAGCGACAAGACAAAGGGCAGCGCCGGAGAACCTGCCGGCCGAGGGAAAACCCTGACGAAGGGACAAAAATGAGCGCCGACGACGATCTGCTGTTTACCGACGACGACGACTCCGCCCCTTCATCGCGGGATGTGCCGGTCGATTACCTGGAACCCTGGGTGGTTCTGGTGGTCGATGACGAGCCGCAGATCCATGACATGACCCAGCTTCTGATGAAGAAGTTCGTCTTCCAGGGGCGCGGCGCCGAACTGCTGTCGGCCCGCTCGGCCGCCGAGGCCAAGGTGATCCTGGCCCAGCGCAACGACATCGCCGTCATCCTTCTGGACGTGGTGATGGAAAGCGAAGACGCCGGCCTGAAGCTGGTGCAGCATATCCGCAACGAATTGAACAATCGGCGCGTGCGCATCGTCCTGCGCACCGGCCAGCCGGGCCAGGCCCCCGAGCGGGACGTGATCGTCAATTACGACATCAACGACTATAAGGCCAAGACCGAGCTGACCTCGCAGAAGCTGTTCACCACCATGGTGGCCTCGCTGCGCTCTTACCAGGACATCGTCGCCATCGAGCGCAACCGGGTGGGTCTGGAAAAGATCCTCAACGCCTCGTCCTCGCTGTTCGACAAGCGCTCCATGCGGGAATTCGTCGAAGGCGCCATCATCCAGCTCGAGGCCCTGCTGCGCGGCAAGGAAGGCTCGGTGCTGTGCTGCCAGGTGCGCGAAGGCCATGTCAATTCCGACGAGATCATCATCCTGGCCGGCACCCGCACCTTCTCGCAGCTGGTGGGCATGCCTCTGCGGGACTGCCTGCCCTTCACCATCTGCGCCGAGATCGAACGGGCCTTCGCCACCCAGGAAAACCTGTTCGCCGAGGATCGCTGCATCCTGGTGTTCCGCACCCACGATCACGGGGCCAACGTCTTTTTCCTGCGCCGCCCGGAACCCTTCACCGCCGACGAGAAGACGCTGCTGGAAGTGTTCTGCTCCAAAGTGGCCATCGGCTTCGACAATGTCTGCCTTTATGAAGACCTGACCAAGCTGAACAATACCCTGGAGCAGCAGGTCGCCGAGCGCACCCGCGAGGTCGGGGCCAAGACCCGGCTTTTGGAAACCGTGCTGGCCAGTATGAGCGACGGCCTGACCGCCGTTGACGAAAATGGCGCCTTGCTGGTGCATAACCGCCGCGCCTTCGAGCTGCTGGGCCTGCCGGGCGGCTTCTCCGCCAGCGGCGATCATGCCGAGATGGAGCGCCGGATCAGCGCCATGGCTCAGGTGCGCCGCTCCACCTCCACCGATCCCAACAGCGAGGAAATCGAGTTCCCCGACGGCCGGGTGATCCAGCTGCGCCATACGCCCATGGAGGGCGGCGGCCGGGTCTATGTCTGTCAGGACATCACCACCGAACGCCAGCGCCAGCGCGAACTGATCGCCGCCCGCGCCCAGGCCGAGCAGGCCAGCCGGGCCAAGAGCCAGTTCCTGGCCACCATGAGCCACGAAATCCGCACGCCCATGACCGGCGTTCAGGGCATGCTGGACCTGCTGCAGCATACGCCGCTGAACGAGGATCAGTCCGAACTGGTGGGCGTGGTGCGCGAAAGCGCCGCCTCGCTGCTGACCATCCTGAACGACATTCTCGACTTCTCGAAGATCGAAGCCGGCAAGATGGTGCTGGAAGACCTGCCCCTGTGCCTGCCGCGTCTGGTGGAAAGCACCGCCGAGGTGCTGGCTCCCTCGGCCTTCGCCAAGGGCATTTCGCTGGTCTGCATCGTCGACCCCGCCCTGCCCGCGTGGCTGCGGGGCGATTCCGTGCGGCTGCGGCAAATTCTCTTCAATCTGCTGGGCAACGCCATCAAATTCACCGAGAGCGGCCATGTGATCTTGCGGGCCGAGCGGATCTCGGGCGATCAGGACGAGACCCATCTGCGCCTGAGCGTCGAGGACACCGGCATCGGCATTGCCGAAGAAGCCCAGGGCCAGCTGTTCAAGCCCTTCTCCCAGGCCGACGCCACCACCACCCGCCGCTTCGGCGGCACCGGGCTGGGGCTATCCATCTGCCGCCATCTGACCGAACTGATGGGCGGCCAGATCAGCGTCGAAAGCGCTCATGGCGGCGGCTCGATCTTCCATGTCACCGTCCGCCTGGAAAGCTGCGATTCGCCCCAGGCCGACAAGCCGCTGCCCCGCCTGGACGACGCCAGCATCGCCATTCAGCTGAACCATCCCGCCGAGACCGAAGCCGCCAGCCGCTATCTGACCGCCGCCGGAGCCGTGATCTGCCAGGATGCCCAGCAGGCCGATCTGGTGCTGGTGGATGGCGACAATCCCTCCGCCCTCAGCGCCAATCTGTCGGGGCTCAAGCTGTTCCAGCTGGCCGGACGGCGGCGCGGCGATGCCGGCCTGCCGGGTCTGCCCGCCACCTCGCGGCCGATCCTGCGCAACGGCCTGCTGAAAGCCGCCCTGGCCGCCCTGGGCCAGCCCTGCGCCTCGGCCATCTGCGCGCCCGCCACCCTGCCTCCGCGTCAGGACGGCCCCAAGGAGCATCAGCGAATCCTGGTGGCCGAGGACAATCCCGTCAACCGCATGGTCATCGGCCGCCTGCTGAAGCTGCTGGGCTATGACGCCGACATCGTCGAAGACGGCCAGCAAGCCCTGGACGCCTGGAATAGCGGCGCTTACGGCCTGCTGCTGACCGACTGCCATATGCCGGTGATGGACGGCTTCGAGCTGACCCGCAGCATCCGCGCCAAGGAACCCCACGACAAGCATACCCCCATCATCGCCTTCACCGCCGCCGCCACCTCGGACGAGGTCCGCCAGTGCGAGGATGCCGGGATGGACGACTTCCTGCCCAAGCCGGTCGAACTGGACCGTCTGCGCGACAGCTTGTCGCGTTGGCTCGCGTGACAACGCTTTAGGGGTTGCGCCTTATGCGGGAAAGCCCTAGAAAACCCGGGCTCGGGGTGTAGCTCAGCCTGGTAGAGCGCCAGCTTTGGGAGCTGGATGCCGGAGGTTCGAATCCTCTCGCCCCGACCATTTATCGTTTCCATCCACCCTCGCCGATCATGAGCAGATCGCCCCTTAAATCCTTGATCGGATACGCCGAAACCGCCGCAGCGCATTTGCTGGAAAAGGGCATCGGCGCCCTGTCGGTGGAACGGGCCTCGGGCCTGGGCGAAGGATTGATGCGCCGCTTGGGACCGCAGCTTAAGCGCCCCGACACCATCGCCCGCCAGAACCTTGCGCGCATCCTGCCCCCCGATCAGATCGACGCCCTGATGCCCAAGGTCTGGGGAAATCTGGGCCGCACCTTCCTGGAATATCCCAAACTGGGCGACATCGCCGGGCGCGGCCTGATCGAGTTCCAAGGCCTCGACATCATCGAACGGGTCAAAGCCGAAGGACGCGGCGCCGTCTTCTTCTCGGGTCATCTCGCCAATTGGGAATGCCTGGCCTTCATGGCCGACGCCGCCCAGATCGACGCCGCCCTGATGTACCGCGCCCCCAACAATCCCCAAGTCGCCAAAGTGCTGGAACGCTGCCGCTGCGCCAAACGCGCCAAGCTGATCCCCAAAAGCATCGCCGGCACCAAGGAAGCCTTCGCCATCCTGGGCAACAAAGGCTTCGTCGGCTTCCTCATCGATCATCGCTATAACCGCGGCATCGAAGTCGACTTCCTGGGCGGCAAAGCCATCATCGCCCCCATGGCCGCCCTGATGGCCCAACGCCATCAATGCCCCATCATCCCCCTGCGAGCCGAACGAATCTCGGCCATCCACCACCGCATCACCGCCTACGCCCCCCTGCAACTGGACCATAGCCTGTCCGGCAACGACTTCCTGATCGCCACCATGCAACAAGCCATGACCACTCTCGAAGGCTGGATTAGGGAGCGCCCCGAGCAGTGGTTCTGGATGCAGAGGCTGTGGAAGTAAGGGGCCAGGGTTTTCGTGGGCGAATTTCGTGGGCGCTGCCCACCCCCGCCAAGGGCCGCGAGGCCCTTGGAACCCAGGAGATTAACGCGGCAAAGCGATACTCCCCGGCAGCTCCTTGGCGCTGCATTCGTTGAGGATGTGGCTTTGATCGACGGAGAGGGCGGCGGCGCTGTCGCCGGTCAAGTAGATCATGATGTCGGTCAGTTGGCCTTGGGGATTGGTGCGCAGGCGGATGCCGTGCTGGATGGCGTCGGGGCCGAAGTCGGCGGCGATGGCGGCGCTGACCTCTTGCGCGGTGACTTGGGCTCCAGCTTTTTGGGTCAGCAGTTTCCCAAGCTTTCCGGCATTGGCCTGCTTCAACAGATCGACCAGCTTGGCGAAGAAGTCCTTGGCCGGCAGGTTCATGAAGGCACCGTGCTTGCTCCATTCATGGCCATCCAGGCAGGAGGCGACACCGGGCATATAGGCGGGCAATTGCAGGGCGGCGATATCGGCGGCGCTGATGGGATGGCTGTAATTATCGCAGGAGACCGGCGGATCCTTGCTGTAGCTTGGCTTGCAGATGCTGGGGCTGTTTTGCTGGAACAGGCCATGCAGCACCAGATGGCGCTCGGCATAGCTTCCGCTCAGACCGGCGGCGCATTCCGTCTTGGGCTGACCGGCGGAAGTGGCGCAGAAGCTGGGCTCCCAGCTGAGGTCGAGAACGAAATTCTCCGCCTTGGCGGGCAGAGCGGCCAGCAGGCCGATCAGAAAGGCGATGCTTGTGGCGCGTTTCATCTGTTTCCCCGTTTCGTCATGGCGAAGGTTCCCCTCTTGGGCGGTATAGCGCAAAGGTCCGCCGGAAGACATCTCCTTGGAACAGGTGTATAATCCTGTGCAAAGAGCACGGGAGGCGATGATGGCGAATGTCGCAAAGATCGTCATGTTGGGGGCCGGCAGCGCGGCTTTTGGCTTAAGTCTCTATCGGGACCTGTTCACCACCGACGAGCTGGACGGCTGCACCGTCACTTTGGTGGATGTGAACCAGACCAATCTGGACCGGATGTATGATCTAGCGCTGGCTTGGGGCAAGCAGGCCAACACGAAAATCACCTTCGAGAAGACCACGGATCGCAAGGCCGCCTTGGACGGAGCGCGGTTTGTCGTCAATTCGGTGGCGATCGACCGCAACCGGCTGTGGCGGCAAGATTTCGAGGTGCCGAAGAAATACGGCATCCGCCATACCCTGGGCGAGAACGGCGGGCCGGGCGGCTTGTTCTTCACCTTGCGCACCCTGCCCTTGATCTTCGACTTCGCCCGCGACGTCGAGGCGATCTGCCCCCAGGCGCAGTTCATCAATCTGTCGAACCCGGAAAGCCGCATCGTGCTGGGCCTGGGCAAATATACCAAGGTCAAGACGCTGGGCCTGTGCCACGGCATCTTCCTGGCCCGCTGGTTCATCTGCCAGATTTTGGGACGGCTGGAAAAAGACGTCGAGGTCTGGGGCGCGGGCCTCAACCATTTCCAATGGCTGACCGCCATCCGCGACAAGGCCACCGGCCAAGACCTCTATCCCGAACTGCGGGAAAAGGAAAAGACCCACGACCCGGCCTTCACCCCCCTGGCCCGCAAGCTGTTCCGCGCCTATGGGCTATGGCCCAGCTGTTCCGACGACCATACCGGCGAATATCTGTCCTATGGCTGGGAAGGCGGCGAGCATGGCTTCAACTTTGATGAAGACGAGCGCGGCCGCGGCATCCTGAACGGCATCTTCGACGGCATCATCAATGGCACCGGCGACATGCCCGAGGACTGGCGCACGCCGTCCTGGGGCGAGCGGGTGGTGCAAGTGATCGCCGGCATGCTGCATAACCAGCATCGCTGGATCGAAAGCGGCGTGATCTATAACCAAGGCGCCATCCCCAACCTGCCGCCCGATCTAGCGGTCGAGGTGCCGGTGGTGGCCGACGCCGCCGGGGTGCATCACGTCAACCAAGGCCCCCTGCCCGACGGCTGCGCCAAGCTGTTGCATATGCAGGCCAGCGTCCAGCAATTGGCCGTCGAAGCGGCGGTGCATGCCTCGAAAGAGCTGGCCCTGCAAGCCCTGCTCTGCGACCCGGTGATCAATTCCACCGATGCCGCGCAGAAACTTCTCGACGAATTGTGGGAGATCAATAAGCCTTATATTCGCAAATGCGTTTGAGGGGGCTTATGAAAACATTCCCTGTGCTCACCTTCACCGCCGCCCTGTTGAGTGGCGGCACAGCGATGACCAATGATGGCTTTGGGTCTTTAGGCGTCGGCGGGGTGGTGCTGGGGCACACCGACAAGGTGGCAATGGTGAAGGAGGAATTGTCCATCAATCCCTTCTTCATCCATGTCTCCTATATCTTCGAGAACGAAAGCGACCAGGACGTCAGCGAGACCATCAGCTTTCCGCTGCCGCCGTATCCTGCCAATCCCCACGAAAGCGGCGTCATCGCCAACGGCCAGCCGGACGGCTTCACGATCACCGTCGATGGTCAGCCGCGCCGTTTCGAGACCCGCGTGCGGGCGGTGATGGAGGATGGCCGCGACGTCACCGACCTACTCAAAGCCCAAGGCTTTTCCGAGCGGGATATTGCCCTGACGCCCTATGAGCACAGCATCCAGGACGAACATAGACTGGATCGCGCGCCAGAAGTTCTGAAAGCTCTCGGCAAGGCCGGGCTGATCGACGAAGAACGGAAGCCACTTTGGATCAACCATGTTGCCTATGAATGGAAAGAAACCTTCCCGGCCCATAAGCCGGTAAAGGTTTATCATGGCTATCGCCCCTTCAGTTCCAGCGGGGCCTGGAGCGGCTTCGTCCCAGACCATAACTGGGATGAAGGCGAAGACCTGATCAAGGATTTCTGCGCCAGCAAAGCGACCATCGACAAGCTGACGGCGCTCTACAAGAATCCCGACTATCACGATAGCTACGGTGACGTGCCGGGCACGGTGGTCGAATATGTCCTGACCACGGGAAATAGCTGGAAGGACGGCATCCGCGATTTCACCCTCAAGATCGACAAGGTGGCCCCATACACACTTGTGGCCACCTGCTTCGAGGGCAAGTTCACCAAGCAGGACGGTGTCACCCTGATCAGCCATATCAAGAACTTCCACCCAAAGGAAAATCTGCGGCTTTACTTCGGCAATTATTGGGCCTGGGTCGGCAGTCAGTCCATGCGCCCCTCTTTCGACGGCAGCCCCAGCAAGACGCCCGAATTCCCCAACGTGCCCTAAATCCAACATATTCCAGGGTGATAGTCCTCCTCAGATCATCATCGCAGGAGGATCATTCCCATGTTGCAGCATAAGTTCTTGAGCGCCGTTTCGGCAGTGACCCTGCTGGGCGGCATCGCGCTGGCCGCAGGACCGGCCTTGGCGGGAGACATGCCGATGCAGGGCATGCATCATCAGGACATGCATCAGGGCATGGCCGGCATGGGAGACAAGGCGGGCGACAAAGGCGTCGCCGATCCGGTCGAGGCGCAGATTGCCCGGCTGCATGATCGCCTGAAGATCACGCCCGAGCAGCAGCCGCTATTCGATGCCGTGGCGCGGGCCATGCGCGACAATCGCGACTCCCACAAAGGGCTGATGCAGCAAAAGCAGCAGAACGAGGGCGGCATGACCGCGCTGGAGGACCTGCGGAACTATGCCGAGATCGCCCAGCATCATGCCGATTCGGTCAAGACACTGGCCGACGCCTTCACGCCCTTCTATGCCGCTTTGTCCGACGACCAGAAAAAAGCCGCCGACGAGCTATTCCGTCAGCATAAGCGCCGCATCATGGGTCATCACCATATGATGCATCACGCCAAACAGCAGTGAGCCGAGGCTCCGCCATGACGATATCGAAGACATCTTGCCGGATCGCCGGCCTATTGGGCCTGTGCTTGATCCTTGGCTCGGCCCTGGCCGCTCCGGCCATGGCCCAGAACTATCACGACCACGGCCCCGGATATGGGGGCGGCTATCATTGGGACCATGACCGCTGGGAGCGGGAACGCTGGCGCCGGGAGCGTTGGGAAGAACGCCACCGCTATTACCCGCCGCCGGTAGTGGTGGCTCCGCCGCCGCGGATCATCTATGCCCCGCCGCCGGTGGTCTATGCGCCGCCTCCGGGCATCACCGTGGTGATCCCCATGACCATTCGTTAGAAAAGCCGGCGAGAGAGATCTCGCCGGCTTCTTTTTTCAGGCGCTTGAGGGACGCTACTGCGACACCACCACCGAATTGGCGGGGTGCCAGGCCAGATAGACTTCGTCATCCCAGGTCAGGCGCTGTTCGCTGGTATGGCGCAGGTTGGTCTGGGTGACTTGCAGCTTGCGGCCCGAGTCCATGACGACGTGATAGACCGAGATATCGCCCAGATAGGCGATGTCGCTGACCTTACCAAAGGCCCAGTTCAGGCTTTCATCCGTGGGCTTGTCCAGGCTGACGGTCATCTTTTCCGGACGCACCACCACCGTCACCGGTGCCCCCATGGGCAGGTTGCCGGCATGACCGGCGATCAGATCGCGGCCCAGTTCGGGACAGTTGATATGCAGCTTGGCCGGGTCCTGATTGGCGACCACGCCGTCGAACATATTGGCGGTGCCGATGAAGTCGGCGACGAAGGCGGTGCCGGGATATTCATAAATCTCGACCGGGGTGCCGACCTGCTCCAGGGTTCCCACATTCATCACGGCAATGCGCGAGGACATGGTCATGGCTTCTTCCTGGTCATGGGTCACCATGACGAAGGTGACGCCGACGCGGTCTTGAATATTCACCAGCTCCAGCTGGGTGGCTTCGCGCAGCTTCTTGTCCAGCGCCGCCAGCGGCTCGTCCAACAGCAGAACCTTGGGCTGCTTGGCCAGCGAGCGGGCCAGGGCCACGCGCTGACGCTGGCCGCCCGACAGCTGATGCGGCTTGCGCTCGGACAGCTTGCCCAGCTGCACCAGATCGAGCATGGCCTTGACCCGTTCCTTGATCTGCGGCTTGGGCATGCCGTCCTGCTTCAGGCCAAAGGCGACGTTCTGCGCCACGGTCATATGCGGGAACAGGGCGTAAGATTGGAACATCATATTGACCGGGCGGTCATAGGGCGGCGTGTTCGAGACATCGACGCCATCGATCAGAATGCGGCCCTCGGTGGGCTTTTCAAAGCCGGCCAACATGCGCAGCAGCGTCGTCTTGCCGCAGCCCGAGGCCCCCAGAAGCGAAAAGAATTCGCCGGGATAGATATCCAGATCCACCTTGCTGACCGCCTGGAAGTCGCCAAAGGTCTTCGAGATGCCCTCGAAGCGGATCAGCGGCTTGGCCTCGGGGTCGTTCCAGGGGGCAAAGACTTTCTGCTGGGGCTTGACGGCCAAGGCCATGACGTCGGCTCCTAAAAGGTCAGATTTCGATCTGGTTGCCCAATTCCACCACGCGATTGACCGGCAGCTCGAAGAACTCCATGGCCGAGGCGGCGCTACGCGACATCCAGGCGAAGAGCTTTTCCCGCAGCGGGTCCATGCCCGGATTGGAAGAGGGAATAATGGTTTCCCGGCTCAGGAAGTATGAAATTTTCATGGGCTCGTAGAAGAAGCCCAGCTGCGCCTCGGTGGCCAGGGCCAGGGTGCGCGGAATATTGGTGCTGTCCATGAAGCCATAGCGCAGCACCAGACGATGGATACCGTCGCCCATATGCAGGGTATCCAGCCGCTCTTCCTCGGGCACATGGGGAATGTCCTGCACCTCGATGGTCAGCAGCACGGTATGTTCGTGCAGCACGGCATTATGCTTCAGGTTATGCAGAAGTGCCGGCGGAATGGCGTCCACCACGCTGGTCAGGAAGATGGCCGTGCCCTTGGGCCGCGAGACATTCGGGCTGTTCAGCACCGAGCGCAGGAAGTCCTCGACCGGCAGCGAGGCATCGACCCGGCAGGCCGACACCAACCGGCGGCCGCGCTTCCAGGTCATCAGCAGCGCGAAGACGATGGCGCCCATGGCCAGCGGGAACCAGCCGCCATGGGTGATCTTGGTGGCATTGGCCAGGAAGAACGCCAGATCCACCACCAGGAAGAAGCCCAGCATGGCGTAAGCCAGCTTGTTCTTCCAATGCCAGATGAAGCGGGCCACCATCCAGACCATGATGGTGGTGATGGCCATGGTGCCGGTCACGGCGATGCCATAGGCCGCCGCCAGATTGGTCGAGGACTTGAAGCCGATCACCAACCCGAAGACGAACACCGCCAGCATGGAATTCAGGAACGGAATATAGATCTGTCCCTTTTCCTGGGCCGAGGTGTGCAGCACCCGCATGCGCGGCAGATAGCCCAGATGCATGGCCTGGGCGGTCAGCGAGAAGGCGCCCGAGATCACCGCCTGCGAGGCGATCACCGTGGCGCAGGCGGCCAGGATCACCAGCGGCACCAGCGCCCAGTGGGGCGCCATCAGGAAGAAGGGATTTTCCAAAGCATCGGGATTGGTCAGCAGCAAGGCGCCCTGGCCGAAATAGTTCAGCACCAGCGCCGGCAGTACGATCAGATACCAGCTCAGGGCGATGGGGCTGCGGCCGAAATGGCCCATATCGGCATACAGCGCCTCGCCGCCGGTCACCGCCAGCACGACGGCGGCCAGGGACAGGAAGCCGGTCAGGCCGTGATTGACCATGAACATGATGCCGTAATGGGGGCTGAGCGCCGCCAGCACATAGGGAGCATGGACGATATTCTTCATCCCCATGATCGCCAGCACCGAAAACCAGACGATCATCACCGGCCCGAACAGCTTGCCCACCAGGGCGGTGCCGTGCTTCTGGATGGCGAACAGCCCGCCCAGGATCACCAGGGTGATGGGAATCACGTAATCGGCCAACCCCGGAGCCGCCACTTCAACGCCTTCGATGGCCGACAACACGGAAACCGCGGGCGTGATGGTGGAATCGCCATAGAACAGCGCCGCCGCCACGATCCCCAGCGTCGCCACCAGGGGCGCCACCCAGGGCTTGTCCTTGACATGATGCAGCAGCGCCAGCAGCGCCAGGCTGCCGCCTTCGCCGCGATTGCTGGCCCGCATGGTGACGATCACATATTTGACCGACACGATCACCATGATCGACCAGAAGATCAAAGACAGGATGCCCAGGATGTTTGCACGATCGAGATCAAGCGGGTGTTCACCGGCGAAACATTCGTGCAGGGTATAGAGCGGGCTGGTGCCGATGTCGCCGAAGACGACACCGAGGGCACCGACCAGCAGGCCCCCAAGGGATGACTTCTCGTGAGAGCTTTCCATGGGACCCGGATGCGAAGCGTTGGTATTCATGCAGCGCACCATAATCCAAACCCCGCCCCATAGGAAGGCGGTAGCGAGAGCAAGTGATGCCAAGCACCAATAGCAGCCTTGAAAGTCTTTTTTCTCAAGCAGTTAGCCTGCATGGCGCAGGCGAGCTGGAGGCCGCCGAGGCGCTGTATCGCAGCCTTTTGATCCAAGCGCCCGAACAAGCGCCGATCCATATCAATCTGGGCATGCTGCTGCAAAGAACCAGCCGGGGCGAAGAAGCCGCGGGCCATTTCCGCGAAGCCGCCCGCCTGCGCCCCGATCTGCCCGAGCCCCACAACAATCTGGGCGTCGCCCTTCAGGCCTTGGGGCATCTGGACGAAGCGGCTCTGTTCTTCCGCAAGGCCATCACCTTGAAGCCCGACATGGCCGAGGCGCACCGCAATCTGGGCATCGCCCTGAAGGCCATGGGCGAGCTGGACGAAGCCGCCGGCAGCCTGATGCAGGCCGCCGTGCTGCGCCCCGGCCATGGCGAGACCTGGAGCGAGCTGGGCCGCACCCTTTACGAGCTGAAGCAATATGCCGAGGCCGCCGATTCTTATGGCCGCGCCCTGGAGCTGAACCCGCAATCGCCCGAGATCCTGAATGATCTGGGAGCGGCGCTGGACGATGCCGGACGCAAGGACGACGCCATCACCGCCTTTCGCAAGGCCATCGCCCTGCGCCCGGACTTTCCCAATCCCTACAACAATCTCGGCAATATCTTCGAGGAGCTGGGACGGCTCGATGACGCCGAGGCGGTTTTCCGCCAGGCCGCCGCCCTGAACCCGCATCTGGCCGAAGTGCATTCCAATCTGGGCAATATCCTGATGGAGCGCCGCCAGATCGACGAGGCGGTGGACTGCTATCGCCGGGCCATCGCCCTGAAGCCGGACTTCTTCGAAGCCCATGTGCATCTGGGCATGGCGCTGTTGACCCTGGGGCAGTTCGAGGAAGGCTGGCGGGAATGGGAATGGCGCTGGATCACCCGCGACTGGCTGAAGCCCTCGCCCGAGTTCCGCCGCCCCTTGGCCATGGGCGAACGGCTGGACGGCAAGACCGTGCTGCTCTTTGCCGAGCAGGGCTTTGGCGATGTGCTGCAATTCGGCCGCTATGCCAGCCTGCTGGCCGAGCGGGGCGCCAAGGTGGTGATGAAGGTCTATCCCGCCCTGCTCCGCCTGATGCGCAGCCTGCCCGGCCCGGTGCAGGTGATCGCCGAAGGCGAGCCCGAACCGCCCCACGATCTGCGCCTGCCGATGATGAGCGCGCCCTTCGTCTTTTCCACCCGCCCGGACTCGGTGCCCGCCGCCGATCGCTATTTGACCACCGACCCCAAGGCCGTGCGCCAGTGGCAGCAGCGGCTGGCCGAGCTGCCGGGGCTGAAGGTCGGGCTGGTCTGGGCCGGCGATCCCCGCCCCCACGACCATGGAGCGCATCTGGTGGACAAGCGGCGCAGCCTTGCCCTGGAGCAGTTCCGCGAGCTGGGCACCATCCCCGGCATTTCCTGGGTCAGCCTGCAAAAAGGCGACCCGGCCCGCCAGCCGCCGCCGGACGGAATGAAGCTGCTGGATGTCATGGATGACATGACCGATTTCGCCGATACCGCCGCCCTGGTGGCCTGCCTGGATCTGGTGATCACCGCCGACACCGCCATGGCGCATCTGGCCGGAGCCCTGGGCAAACCGGTCTGGGTGCTGTCGCGCTTCGACGGCTGCTGGCGCTGGATGGAGGACCGCTCCGACAGCCCCTGGTATCCTGAGAGTCTGCGCCTATTCCGCCAGCCGGCGCCCGGCGATTGGCGCCCCGCCCTGGCTCAAATCCTTCAGTCATTGACCCTTCTATCCGAAAGGTCATAGCTGACCTGTTGCCAGCCTGACAGGCCATCATTTATCAGCTATAAAGCCTGTCATAAAAAGCCGTCAGGAGGGTCTCAAGGATGCAGCGCCACCACCACTGGGGGATCCGCGCCAAGCTGATCCTTATCTTCGTGGTGATCAAGGTGATCCCCTTGATCCTTCTGGCTCTCTTCGCCTGGCGCGGACAAGTCTGGCTGGCGGACCATGTGTCCGACAATGTGGTCGAGATGGCCGCCAAGATGCGCAACACCATCGAGACCGTGGCCAACACCACCACCTCGGCGTCGATCAAGGCGCTGGATGACGTGTCCCGCGAAGGGATGGAGCGGCTGACCACCGACACCGCCCGCGCCGTGGCCGCCTTCCTTTACGACCGCGACAAGGATGTCCTGTCCGCCGCCCAGCTGGAGCCGTCGGAAGATAATTACCGCCGCTTCCTGAGCGAACGCATGCGCATGGTCGAGCGGCATCACAACTGGGTCGTCGCCCCCGACGGCAATAGCTGGATTCCCGGCCCCGACGCCCTGCCCCGCTATGACGATCCGGTGGTGCAGTCCTCGAACGAGGAAAACCAGCGCAGCTTCAACTACCGTCCGCCGGATACCGAAGGCCTGCGCAGCGAAAAGCCTTTGTTCCTGGAAATGACCTTCGTCGGGCTGGATGGCCGCGAAAAGGTCAAGGTCACCACCTCGTCGATCATGGCGCGCGACCTGAGGGACGTGTCCGTCCGCCAGAACACCTTCATCAAGGCCGAGACCTATTTCCCCGCCCTGAAGGATCTGAAGCCCAAGGACATCTATGTCTCGGACGTGATCGGCGCCTATCTGCGCTCGCCGATCATCGGCCCCTATCTGCCCAAGGCGGCGGCGGCCAAGAACATTCCCTTCGAGCCCGAGAAGTCGGCCTTTTCCGGCACCGAGAATCCGGTGGGCAAGCGCTTCCAGGGTCTGGTCCGCTGGGCGACGCCGGTGGTGCGCGACGGCAAGACCGTCGGCTGGGTGACGCTGGCGCTGAACCACGACCATCTGATGGAATTCACCGACCATATCCGCCCGACCAACGACCGCTATTCGCCGATCCCCGACGCGGCCTCGGGCAATTACGCCTTCATCTGGGACTATAAGGGACGCTCGATCGTCCATCCCCGCCACTATTTCATCACCGGCTATGACCCCGAAACCGGCGACCCGCAGATGCCCTGGCTGGACCAGGAGATGTATCAAAGCTGGAAGGACAGCGGCAAAAGCTTCGCCGAATGGTCCCGCACCGCGCCGACCTTCAAGGAGCAATCCCTGAAGAAGAAGGGCGCGCCGGAACTGGTCAAGGCCGGGCTGCTGGGTCTGGACTGCCGCTATCTCAACCACGCGCCCCAATGCACCGGCTGGATGGATCTGACCAGCCAGGGCGGCTCGGGCTCGTTCGAGATTCTCTGGAGCGGCCTTTACAAGCTGACCACCGCCGCCACCATTCCTTATTACACCGGCCCCTATGCCCATTCGCCTCGCGGCTTCGGCTTCGTGACCATCGGCGCCAATGTGGATGACTTCCACCGCGCCGCCACCGAAGCCAAGGAACAGGCCAACCAGCTGGTGGCCCAGCGCGACGCCGAACTGCAAAGCAACCTGGACAAGCTGATCAAGCTGATCAACGACCAAGTGGCGACCATGGCCCGCGAGCTGTCGGCCTCGACCGTCATCATGAGCGTCATCGTGATCGGCATCGCCGTCTGGATGGCCTCGTTCCTGTCCAAGCGCATCACCGCCGTGGTCGAGGGCATCCGCCGCTTCCGCGACGAAGACCTGGGCTATCGCCTGCCGGTGCAGGGCCAGGACGAGATGGCGCTGTTGTCCCAATCCTTCAACCAGATGGCCGACAGCATCGGCGAATCCCTGGTCAGGCTCCAGGAAGCCAAGGACAAGGCCGAAGAGGCCAGCCGCATGAAGTCGGAATTCCTGGCCAGCATGAGCCACGAGCTGCGCACGCCGCTGAACGGCATCATCGGCTTTGCCGAACTGCTGCGCGACGAGGCCGAGGACGAGGAATTCCGCGAGAACGCCGAGATCATCGAACGCTCTGGCCATCATCTGCTGGAGCTGGTGACCACCATCCTCGATGTCGCCAAGATCGAAGCCGGGGCGATGGTGCTGGACCCCCAGCCCACCGATCTGCGCCCGCTGGTGACCGAAGTCGCCGCCGTGCATCAGCCGGTGGCCCAGGCCAAGGGCGTCGCCTTCACCCTGGATTTCGATGACCGCATTCAGCAGAACCTGACCGTGGACGCCCTGCGGCTGCGCCAAGTGCTGCACAATCTCTTGAGCAATGCCGTCAAGTTCACCCCTGCTGGCCAGATCCGCCTGGAGGTCTCGCTAGAGGACAGCGACGTGCTGTTCACCGTCCGCGACACCGGCCCCGGCATCCCGGCCGAGCAGCGGGAAACCATCTTCGAGAAGTTCCATCAGGGCGACGCCTTCCTGACCCGCGCCCATGGCGGCACCGGTCTGGGCTTGACCTTGGCCCGCCATCTGGTGGACATGATGGGCGGCCAGATGAGCCTGGAAAGCGAACTGGGCCGGGGCTCGGCCTTCAGCTTCACGGTTCCGCTGGACGCCCTTTCCGTGGCACAAGGATAAGATCATGGCCAATGCCCTTGTCGTCGACGACAATGAAGTCAACCGCATCCTTGCCTCGCGCCTGCTCAGCAAGGCCGGCTGGACCGTCTCCGAAGCCGATGACGGCCCCGCCGCCATCACCTGGCTGGAAGGCAATTCGGTCGAGCTGATCTTGCTGGATGTCAGCATGCCGGCCATGACCGGCGAGGAAGTCTGCCGCATCATCCGCGAGCGCAGCCTGGGCGGCGCCCAGGTCAAGGTGGTGGCCTATACCGCCCATGCCCAACCGGAACAGCTGGCGCATTTCCTGGCCTCGGGCTTCGACAATGTGCTGCTGAAGCCCCTGTCCCGCGCACGCTTGGCCACCGTGCTGGCTGCGGTGGGCTATCCCGTTCCCGAAGCCGCTCCCAATGTCTGACCGCAATCATACTGGACGCCCGTCGATGACGTTTCTGCGCAAACTGGCCCCCAAACTGGCCATGGCCGTGACCCTGACTGCCCTGAGCTTCACGGCTCCCGTCTCGGCTCCTCAAGCGGCCGACAAGCCGACCCCCGATCAGGTCAAGGAGCTGACCCTGCGGGCCGCCGCCCTGGTGGCCAAGGACGGCATCGACGCCGCCCGCACCCAGTTCCATACCGAGGGCGCGTTCAAATATGGCGAGACCTATGTCAACGTCATCGACACCAACGGCACCTGGCTGATCTATCCGCCGAACCCCAAGAACGAGGGCAAGTCGGTGCTGAACATCAAGGATGCCGACGGCAAGCTCTTGGTGCAGGAAATCATCGCCGCCGCCAAGGACAAGGGCGAAGGCTGGGTGGATTATCGCTGGCTGAACCCGCTGACCAACAAGATCGAGCCCAAAAGCTCTTATGTGAAGATGATCGCGGACAAGAACGCCGTCGCCTATGTCGGGCTGTATAAATAGCCCCTAGCGACAAGGCCTCAGGGCTGGCCGTGCTTATGCTTGCGGCCGGCCCACAGCACCTGGAAGGCTTCGGTCTTCAAGCCCTGGCGCAGCAGCACCTGGATCAGCTTGAAGCGGATTTCCTCGCTCTGAGGATCGACCTTCAGGGCGAAATCCAACGAACGCCCGGCTTCGGCCACCAGCCCCAGATCCTCTTGGCAATGCGCCAGATTGTACCAAGCGCCCAGATGGCGGCAGTCGGTCTCGACGGCGGCCTTGAAGCATAGCCCGGCATGGATCTTCAGGTCCTCGCCCAGCAAGGCGCGACCCAGGGTGAACCAGTCGTCGGGAGTAAAGGCGTAATTTTCGAGCACGGTCTGCATGGCACGCAGTCTAGGCCGGCGCCGATGAAGGAATGGTAAACTCCCCGGAAATCCGCCAGTTTTTCCGTGAAAAGTGATTCCCCCTTGGCAAACAAAGCGTTATAGGATATTTCGCATCCTAATCGTTTGCACCATTCGGCCCGACCGGGGTTGGGCATAAAGTTTGATGCGTTTAAACGTTCAGAGTATGAAACGTTCAGGGTATCCCAGGGCTGGGACGCCTCTGCCGATCACGCTGCTCCCTTTGGGGGGCCCTTTGGCTCGAAGATCAGGAGTGCAGCCATGAGTGCGGAAATGGTCCTTGATTGCGGTCCCCAGGCCTATGGCCTTCTGCCCCGCGCCATTTCATGCCTGACATTGGATGCCGCCGAGCTGGAACAGCTGAAGGAACAGGTGCTGCCGACCGCCACCACCTTCCTGGCCGACCCCGACAATGCCGGGCTGTCCCATGTGTCCTATAGCCGCAAGGCCCACTCCCCCGCCGGCAAGCCGGTGGTGGTCGAGTCCGATCCCACCGTGCGCGGCGGCTTCGCGCCGCTGCTGCGCGACGGCCGCATCGTCACCGCCGGTCTGGCGGCTCCGGTCGAGACCACCAATGTGGTGACCCTGGTGGCCACCCGCGGCGAAGGCGGCAAGGCCGTCATTCAGACCGCCTATCCCGGCGAGCCGCTGGACCGCCTGGGCCAGGACGGCTATGCCCTGGCCTTCGACCCCGCGTCCGACGAAGTGCGCAGCATCGCCACCGCCTTCGGCACGCTGTTCGCCGCCCGAATCGATGCTCTGCATCAGGCCATGCGCGCCGCCGGCCTATCGGCCCCCGACCTGCAGATGGAGCCGGTGCATTTCATCGAAGCCACGGAAAAGGCCTTCAAGTTCTCGCTGACCGACATTGCCACCGGCAAGGACGTCAATGTCGAGATTATCCGCAACGGCAGCATTTTCCTGGGTGGCCGCCGCTATGACGCCACCATGGCCCGTCTGGCGCTGTCCGACGCCGAGATCGCCCGCACCGGCATCTTCCATATCGATGTCGATCACACCGAGCATTCGGCGGAAATCACCTTCATGACCTTCGACACCAAGGGGGCGCGTATCCGCGTTCATCCCAGCAATCCGCTGGACCCGGTGTTCGAGGGCAAGATCCCCAGCTCGGCCCTGGATATTCTGAAGAGCCGCGCCGAGGGCGCCACCCTGGCCGGCCTGTGCCGCCAGGGCATCAAGCGTATCGAGGCCAGCGGCCAGTTGGGCGGCTTCTTGAAGAAGAAGCTCTCGGCCAGCTGCCGTCAGGCCCATGACGATCTGGATCTGCTGCAAGCCTATTGCGGCAAGGACGCCACCTCGGCGGCCGAGGCCAAGGCCTGGAAAGACAGCCCCGACGCGATGTCCAAGATCGTCGATGTGCTGCTGCGCTGGCTGCCCGCCAACGGTCTCTGCCAGGGCGCCTCGCAGGTCAGCCTGCTGGCGAATATCGGCGTCAGCAAGTTCCTCGCCAGCCAACTCTAGCGCCCGCCCCAAAACTCCTTTAGCATTACGCCTGAGTGTCGGATCAACCGCACCGGGTAAAAGTTTGGGGGCCAAATGGGGGACCATATAAGAACGGCGCAAAGCCATGCGCGCGAGCCGGCTCAGATTGCCGAAGACTTGCGCCAGGGTTTGGCCGTGCCGAACTTGGCGCTGGTCCTGGTCTATTTCTCTCCCCGTGACGATGTTTTTTCCCTGTCTCAGGCGCTGGTCAAGGCCTTTGGCACTGTTCCCGTCATCGGCTGCAGCACCTTTGGCGAAATCGGCCCCAAGGGATATTCCACCGGGTCGGTGGTCGCCGCCGGACTGTCTGCCACCGATTTCCAGGCCACCTTCTGCCTGCTGACCGGGCTGTCCCGCTTCGATCCCGACGATTATCACCGCACTCTGCGCCAAGGCGTCGAAGCGGCGCGAGGCAAACAGCGCTCTGGCGACAATCTGTTCGCCCTGACCCTGTTCGACGGCATGTCGCTGAAGGAAGAGCCGGTCACCGCCGCCATTCACGCCATTCTGGGCGACATCCCCATCTGCGGCGGCTCGGCGGCGGATGGATCGGAATTCAAGCAGACCTTCATCCTGCATGACGGCCAGGTCCATCAAGACTGCGCCCTGGTGACGCTGATCTCGACCTGCCGCCAGGTGGATGTCTTCAAGACCGAGCATTTCCGCCTGACCGAGCAGCGGGTGGTGATCACCGCCGCCGATGGCGCCCATCGCCGGGTGATCGAGATCAACGGACGCCCCGCCGCCGATGAATATGCCCGCCTGATCGGCTGCACGCCGGACGAGCTGAATCTCAGCATCTTCGCCCGCTATCCGGTGGCCGTGCGCATCGGCGGGGCGAACTTTATCCGATCGATCCTGAAAGCCGACGAAGACGGCAGCCTGTCCTTCGCCTGCGCCATCGATGCCGGGCTGGTGGTCCGCATCGCCAACGGCGTCGATCTCAGCGACAATCTGCGTCAGCAGTTCCAGTCGGTCCACAGCCGCATCGGTCAGCCCGAGCTGGTTCTGGGCTTCGATTGCATGCTGCGCCGCCTGGAGCTGGTGGATAACGGCGAACTGATGCGGGCCGGAAAGATCATGGCCGCCAACAAGGTCTTGGGCTTCTCGACCTATGGCGAACAGTTCCAGGGCATGCATATCAACCAGACCTTTACCGGCGTCGCCATCGGGGGCCCAGTCTCCCCATGACCGACGCCCGTGTTGACGCGCTTGAAAAAGAAGTCGCCCGCCTGACCCGCATCAACCAAGTCCTGATGGACCGGGTCGAGCGCAGCATGGACATTCAGGGCGACGCCTTCGGCATCTTCCAGACGGCTGTTCTGTTGGAAGATAAGGTGCGGGAACGCACCCTGGCCCTGGAAGAGGTTCTGGAAGAGCTGGGAAACGCCCAGCGTTTCCTGCATGAAGCCATCGAGACCATCGACGAGGGCTTCGCCCTGTTCGACAAGACCGACAAGCTGGTGCTGTGCAACGAGCGGTTCCGCCATGTCTGGGGTAACGCCGCCCAGCTGGGCACCACCTTCGAGCAGATGGCCCGTTCCTTGGTGGCCACCAACATGCTGCCGGAAGCGCTGGAAGACCCCGAAAGCTGGATCGCCGAGCGGGTCGACCGCCATCGCCACCCGCGTGAGCCGGTGGTCATTCATACCGGCGACGGCCGCTGGCTGCAGGTCAGCGAACGCCCCACCGCCGATGGCGGCATCGTCAGCCTTTATACCGACATCACCACCATCAAGACCCTGGAAAGCAAGCGGCGCGAACGGGAATTGGCCGAGAAGTCGCTGCTCTTGCAATCCTCGATCGACAATCTGAGCCAGGGCGTCTCGGTGGTCGATCACGCCGGGCGGATGCTGGCCTGGAACAGCCGCTTCCTGGAATTGCTCGACCTGCCGCCCGAGGCGGTCAAGATCGGCATGCCGCTGAAAAGCCTGCAAATCCAGGCCGGGATCGCGACCGATGCCCCCGCCCTGGCCGAGCATGTCACGCCTTTGGGCCGGGTGCTGGACATCCGCCGCAACGCCATGCCCGGCGGTGGCCATGTCAGCACCTATACCGACATCACCCTGGCCCGCGCCAAGGAAGACCAGCTGAAGAACGCGGTGGACAGCCTGACCAGCGCCAACACCGAGCTGGAACGCTTCGCCTATGTCGCCAGCCACGATCTGCGCGAGCCCTTGCGCACCATCGTCAGCTTCACCCAGCTGCTGCAACGCTGCTTTCCCCAGGAAGATCAGGCCAAGGAATATATGGACCTGATCATCCGGGCCGGCGCCCGCATGAATGCGCTGATCGCAGGCTTGCTGGACTATTCCCGCGTTTCAGGCCAATCCAGCCCCTTCGTGCCTTGCGATCTGAACGCCATCGGCCGGGCGGTTCTGGATAATCTGCATGGCAGCATCGAGCAGTCCACCGCCGAAATCCAACTCGCCCCCCTGCCCCAGGTGATCGCCGATCCGGTGCAGATGGTGCAGCTGCTGCAAAATTTGATCGGCAACGCCATCAAATATCGTCACCCCGATCATCCGCCCCGCATCCAGGTCTCGGCCCTGTCCGACGACAAAGAGGTGCGCATCTCGGTCAGTGACAACGGCATCGGCATCGATGACGGCGGGCACGATATTTACGAGATCTTCCGCCGCCTGCATCACAATTCCGCCTATCCGGGCGCCGGCATCGGCCTGGCGGTTTGCCGCCGCATCGTTCAGCATCACGGCGGGAAATTGTGGCACGAACCTTCCGAAGACGGCGGCACCACATTTCACTTCACGCTCAAGCGCCATATTTAATATCAAGAAGATACAGCAGGTTGCATTCACCCGACATTGCGCCATAATCGGGGCATCGCATTTGGGGAAATCGATCATGCTTCGTCGCGTTCTGTGTCAGACGGCCGTCGCCGTGTCTTTGCTGCTGTCTCCCGTCCTGTTTTCCGCCTCCTCCCAGAGCTGGGCGGCCTCGCGCGATAGCGACGACGATGGCAAGGCCGCCCGCAAGGCCGCGGCCAAAGCCGTCAAGGAAGCCGCCGAGAACGGCGATGTCAAAGCGCAGCTGGTGCTGGGTCTGATGCATGCCCAAGGCGGCATGGGGGTGCGTCACTCTTACAAGGACGCCGCCAAATGGTGGAAGGCCGCCTCGGAGCAGGGCTCGGCGCGCGCCACCTATTTCCTGGGCGAACTCTATGTCATGGGCAAGGGCGTCGACGAAGATCCCGACATGGCCCTGAAGCTGTTCCGCAAGGCCGCCGACAAGAATGACGCCAAGGCCCAGACCGCCATGGGGCGTCTGGCGCTGGATGGCGTCGGCATGCCCAAGAACGTCAAGCAGGCCGTGGAATGGTTCAACAAGGCCGTCGCCCAGAATGACCCGGGAGCGATGACCGAGCTGGGCATTCTGCGCATGGAAGGCCAAGGCCTGCCCCAGGACGCCAAGGAAGGCACCCGCCTGTTCCGCCAAGCCGCCGAGATGGGCTATGGCAACGGCGAGATCAGCTTGGCCATGGCCCTGCATCGCGGCGTCGGCACCCCCAAGGATGACCGCGAAGCCCTGATGTGGGCTTTGATCGCCGACGATCAGGACGTCAAAGGCGCCGACAAGCTGGCGGAAAACATCGCCCAGAACCTGTCCGCCTCGGAACAGGACGACGCCGCCCGCAAGGCCAAGAGCTGGAAGCCCAAGAAGCCCGGCGAAGACGGCAGCGCCGCCGATCTGGCTCATAGCAAGGGCGGCAAGGAAGAAGAAGACGACAAGAGCAGCAGTGCGGGCAACGGTGGTTCCAAGGCGGCTTCGGCCAGCGTCCCGGCGCCCAGCTCGGCCACCGACAGCCATGTGGTTGCCACCGGCACCGGCTTCTTCATCACCAGCGACGGCCATGTGATGACCAACCATCACGTGATCGACGGCTGCACGCGCCTGGATGCCGGCATTGCCGCCACCGGCTTCTCCAAAGCCCAGCTGGTCGCCGACGATCCCCGCAATGATCTGGCGGTGATCAAGCTGTCGGTCAGCCCCAAGGCCGTCGCCAATTTCCGCGCCGGGCAGGTGCGTCAGGCCGAAAGCGTCATGGTCTATGGCTTCCCGCTGACCGGCGCCCTGGCCTCGGACGGCAATGCCACCAGCGGCAATATCACCGCCTTGGCCGGGCTGTCCGACGACACCCGCTTCTATCAGACCTCGGCCCCGGTGCAGCCGGGCAATTCCGGCGGTCCGCTGCTGGACGCCAGCGGCAATGTGGCCGGCGTGATCAATTCCAAGCTGGACGCCATGAATGTCGCCAAGGCCATTCACGACATCCCGCAGAACGTCAATTTCGCCATCAAGGGCAGTGTCGCCACCAGCTTTCTGGAAAGCCACGGCATCTCTTACAACACCAACAGCCTGGGCACCGCCCTGTCGCCCCCCGATCTGAGCGACAAGGCCAAGAGCTTTACGGTGCAGATCACCTGCTCGAAATAGGAATATCCTTGGCGGGAGCGCCGTCGCCGCCTATGGTCACAAGCGTTCCCGTCCAAAGGATTTTTCTGCGTGCCGTTCACTGATTTTTCCCTGCATCCGCTGATCCTGCGAGCCCTGGAAACCGAGGGCTATGTCGAGCCGACTCCGGTCCAGGCCGCCGCTATTCCCTGCGCCATCGAAGGCCGCGACCTTTTGGCCACCGCTCAGACCGGCACCGGCAAGACCGCCGCCTTCCTGCTGCCGTCGCTGAACCGACTGTCGGGCGAACGGCCGCCCCGCCCGGCCGGCCAGCCCCGCGTGCTGGTGATGGTGCCCACCCGCGAACTGGCCCGTCAGGTGCTGATCGCCGCCCGCACCCTGGGCACCTATCTGCGGCTGAACTGCGTCGAACTGACCGGCGGCATGCCGTTCCGGGATCAGATCCGCAGCATCTCCAAGGCCGTCGACATCGTCGTGGCGACCCCGGGCCGCCTGCGCGACCATATGGGCAGCGGACGGCTGCATCTGAACGAGGTCGAGGTTCTGATCCTCGACGAAGCCGACCGCATGCTGGATATGGGCTTCCAGGAAGATATGGAAGCAGTGATCGCCGCCTGTCCGCGCAAGCGCCAGACCATGCTGTTCACCGCCACCATGGATGCCAAGCTGGGCAAGCTGGCCTCGGGGCAGCTGAAGGACCCCGTGCGGGTCGAGATCGCGCCCTCGGAAACGGCACTGAAGATCACCCAGCGGGCGCATCCTTCGGACGGCTTGCCCCATAAGCGCAAGATGCTGCATGCCTATGCCGCCATGCCCGAGGTGGAAAAGGCCATCGTCTTCGCCGCCACCAAGCGCGATGCCGATTTCCTGGCCCGCGATCTGGCCGAAGCCGGCCATGCCGCCGCCGCTCTGCATGGCGATATGAGCCAGGCCGAGCGTCACCGCACCCTGGATTCCTTGCGCAAGAGCCAGATCCGCCTTTTGGTGGCCACCGATGTGGCGGCGCGCGGGCTGGATGTCGCCGATATCAGCCATGTCATCAATTTCGATCTGCCGCCGGTGCCCGAGGATTATGTCCACCGCATCGGCCGCACCGGCCGCAACGGCGCCGAGGGCGTGGCGATCTCGTTCGTCGGCCCCGCCGACCGCGAGGCGCTGCAGCGAATCGAGAAATACACCAAGTCCAGCCTGTCGCTGCAAAGCCTGCCAGGGCTGGAGCCGCGCAAAGGCCCGAAGCCGGGAGCCAAGCCGGTGGTCAAGCCGACGGGCAAATTTGCCGGAAAGTCGGCGGGTAAGCCCGTCGGGAAGACCGGCGGCAAGCCCGTCGGAAAGACCGGCGGGAAACCCTCGGGAAAGCCCAGCCCCAACAAGCCTGGTCCCAGCAAGTCTGGACCCAGCAAATCTGGCAAACCCGGCGGCAATCAGCCTCTGACCAGAAAGACGACCGGCCGGGGTAAATGACCCTTCTCGACACCTTCCACGCCAAGGGCAATACCAGCCAATCGGTATTCCAGCAACGGAACGAGGCCGAATTCTGGGTGCGGGCAAGGCGTAACCACAAGCTGGCGGTCTGGACCTGCGACATGACCGACGAGGATAGCCAGAACTATCTGCGCCTGCTGCTGGATGCCGACTTTGCCCGCGTCGAGACCCGTGCGGTCGAAGGCTTCTTGATGCTGAAGATCAGGAACGACCTGATGGGCTTCGGCATCTTTCTGTCGCCCGAGCAATTATGCGAAGTGCGCAACCGCTTCGAGCAGGAAGCCTGGCGCGAGATCGCCCAAGAAGGTCGGCTCTAGAGTCGGCTCTTAGGGGTCGGCTCTGGCCCAGACATGAAAAAACCCGCCGATCACTCGGCGGTTTTTTTCGTTTCTCAGATCGGCGCTTATTTCCGCAGATCGTCCAGCATTTGCTGGGTGATCAGGGTGATGCCCTTGTCGGTGCGATAGAAGCGCTTGGCGTCCTTGACCGGATCTTCGCCCACCACCATGCCCGAAGGAATGACGCAGCCGCGATCGATGACGGCGCGGCTGATGCGGGCGTGACGGCCCACATCCACATCCGGCAACACCACCGTGTCCTCAAGGGTCACGAAGGAATTGACGCGAACGTTCGAGAACAGCATGGACCGGCGCACCACCGCGCCCGAGATGATGCAGCCGCCCGACACCAGCGAGTCCACCGCCATGCCGCGGCGGTCGTCGGCGTCGAACACGAACTTGGCGGGCGGAGACTGCACCTGATCGGTCCAGATCGGCCATTCATTGTCATACAGGTTCAGGGCCGGAGTGACGCGGCAAAGGTCGATATTGGCTTCCCAATAGGCGTCCAGGGTACCGACATCGCGCCAATAGGCTTCCTCGGGGCCGCCATCCATGACGCAGCTGTCCTGGAAGCGATGGGCCACCAGCTTCTTCTTGCCCAGCAGGCCGGGAATGATGTTCTTGCCGAAGTCATGCTCGGTGCCGGGCGTGGTGGAATCCTCGACCAGCAGCTGATCCAGCAGATCGGCGTCGAAGATATAGATGCCCATGCTGGCCAGGGCCAGGGTCGGCTGGCCGGGAATGCACTTGGGATTGTCGGGCTTTTCCTCGAATTCGAGGATGGTACCTTCGCCGTCAACGCTCATGACGCCGAAGCCGTTGGCCTTGTCGATGGGAACCTCGATACAGGCGACGGTCACCGCCGCGCCCTTGGCGATATGCTCGGCCAGCATCTTGCCATAGTCCATCTTATAGACATGGTCGCCCGCCAGGATCAGCACATAGTCGGGATCATGCTCGCGGATGATGTCCAGATTCTGGAACACCGCATCGGCGGTGCCCTTGTACCAGTTCTCGCCCTCGGTGCGCTGCTGGGCGGGCAACAGCTCGATGAATTCGTTGAACTCGCCGCGCAGGAAGCCCCAGCCGCGCTGCACATGCTGGATCAGGCTATGAGCCTTGTACTGGGTCAGCACGCCGATGCGGCGGATGCCGGAATTGATGCAGTTGGACAGGGTGAAATCGATGATGCGGAACTTGCCGGCGAAGGGAATGGACGGCTTGGCATGCCAGTCGGTCAGCTGCTTCAGCCGAGTGCCGCGGCCTCCCGCCAGCACCAGCGCCAAAGTGCGCCGCAGTCGCTGGGGAATGTCGATCGCAAGGGTCGTCGCGGATTTATCATTCGTATTCATCTTAAGCCCCGCTCCACCAAACTATAGTCTTATTTTTTCGGCAGCAAGAGTGGCACGGAGCACACCAAACCACAAGTGCAAAGCATGGCAGCCAAGTCCGTCAATGCATTGATGACAAAGGGTTTACAGTCCTAGCGACTCTGCTTCCCCCAAAGCGCCGGTTGGGCTAGTCTATGGGGCTGTTCCGTGACATCGGAGTCTCCCCCATGAACATCCTCTTCGCCTCGTCCGAAATCTATCCCCTGGCCAAGACCGGCGGACTGGCCGACGTGGCGGGAGCGCTGCCGGCGGCCCTGGCCCAGGCGGGCGCCAGCCTTCGTCTGCTGATGCCGGCCTATCGCGGTGTCGCCGCCGCCGCCAAGGCCACCATGGTCGCCAATCTGGGCGATCCCTTCGGACGCGGCGATGCGGTGATCCTGGAAGGCACCATGCCCGACAGCGGCCTGACGGTCTGGCTGCTGGACTGTCCGGCGCTTTACGACCGCGACGGCGGCCCTTATGTCGACACGGCGGGTCTGGACTGGGCCGACAACGATGTCCGCTTCGCCCTTTTGAGCTGGGCCGCCGCCCGCCTGAGCCAGCCGTCCAGCCCCTTCGCCTGGAAGCCCGACATCCTGCATTGCCATGACTGGCAGACCGGTCTGGCTCCGGCCTATCTGGAAGCCTGGGGTGGTGCGCGTCCGGGCACCGTCTTCACCATCCACAACATGGCCTATCAGGGGAACTTCCCCTCCGAGATGGTGCCGCGCCTGGGGCTGCCCTGGAGCTTCTATGGCATGGACGGCTTCGAATATTGGTCGCACCTCTCCTATCTGAAGTCGGGCCTGGCCTATTCCGACAAGCTGACCACCGTCAGCCCCACCTATGCCCACGAAATCCAGTCGGCCCCCAACGGCTTCGGCATGGAGGGCTTCCTGTCCTGGCGGACCAAGGACCTGTCGGGCATCCTCAACGGCGCCGATTACGGCATCTGGGACCCGGCGGTGGACAAGCATCTGACCGCCAACTACGACACCGCCAGCGTCGCCCAGGGCAAGGCCAAGAACAAGGCGGCGCTGCAAAAGGAATTCGGCCTGCCCCAGGTTCCCGACGCGCCGCTGCTGATCGTCGTCAGCCGGCTGTCGGACCAAAAGGGCATGGACCTGCTGCTCAACATCATGCCCGCCATTCTTGGGCTGGGCTGCCAGCTGGCCTTGCTGGGCACCGGCGACAAGCGCCAGGAAGAGGCCTTCCGCCAGCTGACCGACACCCGCCCCGAGCAGGTGGCCGCCCGCATCGGCTATTCCGAACCGCTGGCCCATCGCATGCAGGCCGGCGGCGACATGCTGCTGATGCCGTCGCGCTTCGAGCCCTGCGGCCTGACCCAGATTTACGCCCTGCGCTATGGCACCATGCCGGTGGTGCACCGCACCGGCGGTCTGGCCGACACCGTCCATGACACCACCTATGACAGCCTGATGCATGGCGACGCCACCGGCTTCGTCTTCGACCAATGCGTCGCCAGCGCCTTCCAATGGTGCGTCGAGCGGGCGGTGGCCAGCTATCGCAATCCCGAACAGTGGAAGCAGGTCCAGTCCCACGCCATGCGCACCGAATTCGGCTGGGACAAGGCGGCGGCGCAATATCTTGATCTGTACCGCGAGATTCGCCCGGGCGTGCGGCTCTGATCATGGCGCGTCCCGGACTGATCGCCGATATCGGCGGCACCAACGCCCGCTTCGCCATCGTGCCGGTGGGCGGCACCGAGGCTCTGCATGCCGAAACGCTGCCCTGCGCCGACTATGCCGGACCGGCCGAAGCCGCCGAGGCTTACCTCGCCAAGCTGGCTTTGCCCGAGCCTCCGGCCCGCGGCGCCTTCGCGGTGGCCTGCCCCATTTTGGGGGATGCGGTGTCCATGACCAACCATGTCTGGCGCTTTTCCATCGAAGAGGTCCGCACCCGGCTGGGGCTTGATACCCTGAAGGTGGTCAATGACTTCATCGCCGTGGCGCTGGCGGTTCCCCTGCTGACCAAGGCCGACTGCGTCGCCGTCGGCGGCAGCACCCCGGTGGAAGGATCGCCCATCGCTGTGATGGGGCCGGGCACCGGGCTCGGCGTCTCGGCGCTGATCCCCAAGGATGGCGACTGGATCGCCCTGCCCGCCGAGGGCGGCCATATCACCATGGCCGCCGCCAATGACCGGGAATCCGAGATCATCGGCTGGCTGCGCCGCCATTACGGCCATGTCTCGGCCGAGCGGGTGCTGTCCGGCCCCGGCCTGGCCAATCTGCACCGGGCCCTGCGCGGGCTGGCCGGTCTGCCCGACGATCCCCTGACGCCCGCCGAAGTCTCCAAGCTGGCCGAGGACGGCGACCCGCTGGCGGTCGAGGCCTTGGACATCTTCTTCCGCATGCTGGGCACGGTGGCCGGCAATCTGGCCCTGATCCTGGGGGCGCGGGGCGGCGTGGTGCTGGCGGGCGGCATTCTGCCCAAGGTGCAGCAGCGTTTCCTGCATTCCGGCTTCCGCCGCCGCTTCGAGGAAAAGGGCCGCTTCAACGACTATCTGGCCCCCATCCCGGTCAGCCTGATCACCCATCCCTACCCCGCCTTCCTGGGGCTGGCCGGATTGGTCCGCTGATGATCCGCAAGAAAAACCACGAGATCATCGGCGATCTGGTGCCGCTCATGGGGCGTATCGTTCTGGATGTCGGCTGCGGCGACGGCGGCTTGGCGCGGGCCATGGCGGCGCAGGGCGCCCATGTCACCGGCATCGAGACCAGCCCCCGCCAGCTGGAAAAAGCCCAAGCCACGCCTCGTGTCCGCGATGAGCATTTCCTCTCGGGCCGGGCGCAGGAGCTTCCGGTGGGCGACGGCACCGTCGATCTGGTGGTGTTCGCCAACAGCCTGCATCATGTGCCGGTGGCCGACCAGCCGCTGGCCCTGAAGGAAGCGGCGCGAGCCCTGAAGGCCGGCGGCCTGCTGTTCGTCTCGGAACCCCTGGCCGAAGGCGACTTCTTCCTGGTCACCCGCTTGATCGACGACGAAACCGAGGTGCGGGCCAAGGCCTATGGCGCGCTGCGGGAGTCCGAGCAGTGGGGGTTGCTGGAAGAGCGTGAACTGACCTTCATCAACCCCGCCCGCTATGCCGATTTCGAAAGCTTCCGCGATCGCATGGCCGCCATCGACGCCGAACGCGCCCGCATCGTCACCGACCGTGACGCCACCCTACGCGCCGCCTTCCGAGCCCATGGCCGACAGCAACCGGATGGCTGGCATTTCGACCAGCCGACCCGCATCAATATCTTCCGCAAGGCCCGCCGTTAAGATGTCCGACTATCAGTTCTTTGCTCAAATCCTGCGTTTCGTCTCCCGCAAGACCGAACGGGCCGACGCCCGCATCGCCCAGATGATGGACGCCCTGGACCAAGCCGCCAGCGAAGTGGAAAGCTTCGGCCGCATCACCGTCAAGGCCGACGCCCTGGAATCCACCGCCCGCGCCTTTGCCGGAGTCGCCGCCTTCCTGCAAAAGCAGATCCTTCCCGAAGCCGTGGCCGAGGGCAACGCCTTGGGCGAAAAGCAAATCCGCTGGGCCATCGACAATTCCATGGCCGCCGTCAACCGTCTGCTGACCCTAGCCGCCGAAGACAAGCGCGAAGACACGGTATTTACGTTCGAGGCTGCTCCTTAATAAAGCCCCTCAGGCGCCGGGCGCGGGCATCCGCCCGCTTGGCTTTCCTCCGCTAAAGCTCCGGCGGCCTCAACGGCCTAGTCGCGCTGCGCGCTCCGGGGATCCCCCTCAAGCGCCGGACCTCTTCTCTATTTATCAAAAATAGGAGAGTGCGAGAGGCGAGCCTCTCGCGCGGGGGTTCGGGGGCCAAGGCCCCCGATGTCTGTTTTTAGCTCCTCAGGCGCCGGGCGCGGGCATCCGCCCGCTTGGCTTTCCTCCGCTAAAGCAAGGGTTTATATTAAGTCCCTCAGGCGCCGGGCGCGGGCATCCGCCCGCTTGGCTTTCCTCCGCTAAAGCTCCGGCGGCCTCAACGGCCTAGTCGCGCTGCGCGCTCCGGGTGCCCCACTCAGAGGCTGGTGCCCCTACTTCTTCCAGCTCTTCAACCGCCGCGCGGCTTCGGCCATGTCGGCGGTTGCGCCGGCGAAGGAGAAGCGCAGGAAGCGGTTGCCGATCAATGGATCGAAATCCACGCCCGGTGTGCAGGCTACGCCGGTTTCCGCCAGCATTCGTTGGCAGAAGCCCTGGGCGTCGTCGGTCCAGCGGCTGACATCGGCATAGAGATAAAACGCCCCATCGGCAGGAGCCAGCTGATCGAAGCCCGCCCCCGGCAGTTCCGCCAGCAGGATTTCGCGGTTGCGGGCATAGCGGGCCAGATTGGCCTGCAGCTCGTCCTCGCAGTCGAACACCGCCAGCGCCGCCACCTGCGACAGGGTGGGGGCCGAGATGAACATGTTTTGGGCCAGACATTCGACCGAGCGCAGCAGATCGTAGGGCACCACCATCCAGCCCAACCGCCAGCCGGTCATGGAATAGTATTTCGAGAAGCTGTTGATGGTCAGCACCTCGGGCTGATCGGCGGCGGTCGCCGCGCGGTCGCCATAGGTCAGGCCGTGATAAATCTCATCGGAAACCAGACGCACCCCTTCGGCATGACACCAAGACACCAGCTCGGCCAATTCGGCCTTGCTCAGCATGCTGCCGGTGGGGTTCGAGGGGCTGGCGACGATCAGACCGTCCAGCTTGACGCCCAGCTGGCGCATCACGGCGGCGGTGGGCTGGAAGCGGCTGTCGGGCCCCACCGGCACCATCACCGGCTCGACGCCCAGCGCCGCCAGGATATTGCGATAGGCAGGATAGCCTGGACAGGCCACGCCCACCTTGTCCCCCGGCTCGAAGGCCGACAGGAAGGCCAGCAGGAAGCCGCAGGACGAGCCTGTGGTGATGATGATGTTCTCGGGCCGCACCACCGCGCCATAGCGGCTGCGATAGTCCCGCGCTAGCGCCTCGCGCAGGGGGCGGATGCCCAAGGCTTCGGTATAGCCCAGCACATCCGATCCCAAAGCCGCCTTGGCGGCCTCCAGCACCTTGGAGGGCGCCCCGGTCGAGGGCTGACCGACCTCCAGATGCAGCACATTCTCGCCCGCCGCCGCCATTTCGTTGGCGGCGCGAAGGACGTCCATAACGATGAACGGGGGCACCTGCCCCCGTTTCGCGGCTTTCAGGGCCATGATGGGATCAGCTCCCACCCAGGATCAAAGCCAAGCCGTTGCCGCGCGGATCGGTCGCAGGCTGGCAGCGGTCCAGGCTGGGACGGCCGCTGGTGCATTGCAGGGCATTGACCCGGCCCGCCACCGGCGCTTCCTGCACCTCATGCCCCTGGGACTGCAAGGCTCCGGCAAAGCCGTTGCCCGGCTCGGCCTGCACCACATCCGGGGCGTTCTGGGCATGCAGACGCGCCTCGGCGATCACATCCCGCAGCGGCTTCTTATCGACCACCACCCGCAGCGCCACCTGCATCAGGCTGGTGGGCGCCGAGACACCGCCACCGGCAGCGGCGGCAAAGCGGAATTCGTTGGAATTGTGATTGATGCCCAGCATCGGCCCCAGGGCATAGGGGCCACGGCCCTTGACGCCGGGAGCCGCCGCCAGCATGAAGCCCAGATTGGGCAGCATGCGGCCGGTGCCGAAGCTGTTGTTGAGACCGACCGAGCAGGCCACCACCGAGCCTTCGCTGTTCATGGCCAGAATGCCGGTGCCGGAGACGGTGTCGCCGGGGGCCTCGCCGCCGGCGGGCTGATGCGCCCCCAGGCTTCCAGCGAACAGTCCCTTCACATGCCCATCGGCCAGCAGTTCCTCGGGAGCCTGAGCCGATTTGCCGTCGGGCGACAGCCAGCTCTGGCGGTCGGCATAAGCGCGGGCGAAGCTTTCCGCCAGCAGATGCGGACGGGCGTCCGGCGTGGTGGCGGCATATTGCCCCTGGGCGGCCAAAGCGGTCCAGAGCTCGGCCTCGACCAGACCCGCCGAGGCGGGCGGCGGCGCGAAGTAATAGGTTTCATCGCCGGTCTTGACCGACAGCGGCGCATACCATTTCGGCAGGAAGGTCCGCAGCTGCTCAGGGGTCAGCGACCCGCCCGAGGCGTTGGCGGCGTTGGCGATGTCCTTGGCCCAGACGCCATTATAGAATTCGCCGATGCCACGGGTGCGCAGGCGCGACAGGGTAGCGCCCAGATCCAGCTGGGTCAGAGTATCCCCCTCCTCCAGCTTGTTGCCGTCGGGACGAGCGAAGACGGCGCGGGACGGACCGTCCTCGAACAGCGGGCCGGCGAAGGGCGTCAGCTGATTGGCCAGCGCCCGCGAGGTGGGAACGCCCAGCCGGGCCATCGCCTCGGCGGGCTGGATCAAAGCCTCCCAATGCAGGCGGCCATATTTGGAATGCAGGGCATACATGCCGCGCGGCAAAGCCGGAACGGCGGTCGGGCGGGTGGTGGTGCCCGCCAGTTCGGTGGGGGCCGGCGCGATGAAGTCCAGCGCCTCGGTGGTCTTCTTTTCGTGATCATAGACCAGACAGGAGCCGCCCGCCCCCAGGCTGGCCTGGGACGGCAGCGTCACCGACAGGGAAAAGGCCATGGCCACCACCGCATCGGCAGGGGTGCCGCCCGCCGACAGCACGTCGCGGCCGATCTGGGCGGCGCGGGGTTCATCGGCGGCGACCATGCCGCCAAAGCCCGACACATAACCGACGGCGCCCACCGGCTTGCCCGAGCCACCGCAAGAAGCCAGGGTCAGGCATGCCAGAGCAATGCAGACGGCGCGTTGATTTCCGCGCGCACGGACGATACCCTGGGACTTCACCGGAGAGCTGATCTTGTTCGTCAAACGCATTTCTTTCCTGGCCGTCCTCTGCCTGAGTCTCGGGGCCGCCAACGCCGCCCGCGCCGAATCCATGTCCCTTATCCGGGACGCGGAAATCGAAAATACCATTCGAATCTATGCCACGCCACTGTTCGAACAGGCTGGCGTCGAACCGAATGCGGTTCAGATCCATCTGGTGAAGGACAAGTCGCTCAACGCCTTCGTGGCCGAGGGGCTGAACCTGTTCATCAACACCGGCCTGATCATGAAGACCGACCACCCCGGCCAGCTGATCGGCGTCATCGCCCACGAATCCGGCCATATCGGCGGCGGCCATCTGGTCAAGGGCACTGCGGCCATGGAAACCGCCAAGATCACCTCGCTGGCGGCCACCATCATGGGTCTGGCCGCCGCCGTCGCCTCGGGGCGCGGCGATGTCGGCAGCGCCATCCTGATGGGCGGCAACGAAGCCGCCATGCGCGAATATATGGCCTTCAGCCGCACCGTCGAAGGCTCGGCGGATACGGCGGCGCTCAGCTATCTCGACAATCTGCACCAGTCGTCGCGCGGCTTCATGGAGTTCATGGAAAAGCTGGGCGACCAGGAACTGCTGGTCTCGGCCCGCCAGGACCCCTATGTCCGCACCCACCCCTTGTCCCGCGACCGCGTCGAAGAGATTCGCCATCACGTCGATATCTCGCCCTATTCCAACGTCCCAGTTCCGCCGCAATATATCGAGCCGCACAAGCGCATGGTCGCCAAGCTCTATGCCTTCATGGAGCCGCCGGTATCGACCCTGATGCACTATAAGGACGGCGATCAGGCCATCGACGCCCGCTATGCCCGCGCCATCGCCTATTACCGCAAGCCCGACCTGGACAATGCGGTGCCGCTGATCGACGGGCTGATCAAGGACCGCCCGCAGGACCCCTATTTCCACGAGCTGAAGGGCCAGATGCTGTTCGAGAACGGCCATGTCGCCGAGGCCGTGCCGGAATATAAGCTGGCGGTCCGCTATCTGCCCGACAGCGCCCTGCTGCGCGAGGAATTGGGGCAGGTCGAAGTGGAAACCGAAGACGCCGCCCAGCTGAAGGACGCCAAGGAAAACCTGACCATCGCCGTCAAGCGCGACCCGGAAAGCGCCGGAGCCTGGCGCCTGCTGGCCATCGCCTATGGCCGTAGTGGCGACGAGCCCATGGCCGAAAGCGCCATGGCCGAATATGCCCTGCTGACCGGCAGCGCCCAGGAAGCCCTCTATCACGCCGACAAGGCGCTGAAGGGCCTGAAGCGCGGCAGCCCGCAGGAAATTCAGATGCAGGACGTCAAGTCCCAGGCCGAACAGATGCGCGACCGGGCCCGGCAGAGATAAAGATTGAGTTATATCGGGACTGAATGCACCGGGCGGGCGCATCCGCGCCCTTGGCTTTCCTCCGCTAAAGCTCCGGCGCGCTGCTCGCTTCGCTCGGCCTTGCGGCCCGCCGTTGGCGTCGTTCGGCAAGCCTCACCAATGCGCCAGTCGCGCTCCGCGCTCCAGTCTTGCCCTCTTGCCACCGCTGGCGCATGATATGCCGGAATTCCGGGCCGTTCGGGCCCATTGCCAAAAGGACTTTGCCTTCATGCTGTTCCGCACCTTCGCCGCCCTGGCGGTCGCCGGCTGTCTGGCCGTTCTGCCGCTTGCCGCCCATGCGCAGGAAGACCAACCCTTCACCTCGAAGCAGCAGGACGCCGTCAAGAAGCTGGTCCATGACTACATCATGGAAAATCCGGCCATCATCGCCGAGGCCATCGAGGCCCTGCGCGAGAAGGAGCAGCTGTCCGCCGAGGCAGACGCCAAGAAGGCCATCGCCGACCGCGCCCGCGACATCTATGACGATCCGGCCTCGCCGGTGCTGGGCAACCCCAAGGGCGACGTCACCGTGGTTGAATTCTTCGACTATCGCTGCCCCTACTGCAAGAGCATGACCGACGGCCTGTTCGACACCGTCAAGGCCGACGGCAAGGTCAAGCTGGTCATGAAGGAACTGCCGGTCCTGGGGCCTGAGTCGGTCTATGCCGCCCGCGCCGCCCTGGCCGCCAAGAACCAGAAGAAGTACGAGGAATTCCACAAGGCCATGATGCATCTCAAGGGTCAGGTCAACGAGCAGACGGTCATGAAGACCGCCGCCGACGCCGGCCTGAATGCCGAGAAGCTGAAGAAGGATATGGAAGACCCGGCCATCGACAAGGCCATCCGCGACAATCTGCAGCTGGCTCACGCCCTGGGCGTCAACGGCACCCCCGGCTTCATCATCGGCGACCAGCTGATCCCCGGCGCCATGCCTCAGCCGGCGCTGAAGCAGCTGATCGATCAGGCCCGTAAGCCGAAGTAAGGCTTGGCGCGAAAGACAAAGCCCCGCCGGAGCGATCCTGCGGGGCTTTTTCGTTACAGCCGGATGGTTCGTCCGGTGGCGGCGCTCAGCTCCGCCGCAAGCAGGGCGGTCAGGCTTTCGTTGCCGCCCCGGGTCGAGACCCAGTCCTCGGCCAGATAATGGAAATGCCAAGCGCCGCTGACCGGCGAGGACAGCCAGATTTGCAGCAGATGGGCATTCTTGTTGACGATGAACTCCCGCCCATCCTCGAAGCTCATGGTCAGAATGCCGCCATGCAGATCGGCGTCGATCAGGTCGCCGGCAACCTCGTCCACTTGGTCGAGAATGCCCGAAATGACCGCATCGGCCAGATGATGGAAACGGGTTTCATCCATTTTGTCGCACCGGAATTCTAAGGTTATCGCTTTTCCTATTAGGTCAGATGAAAAAGCCTCAGTTCAAGGCTTGCAACTCGGGCGGCGGTAGTTTATATACGCTGCTTCAGTTTTTGGAGCATGGTTATGAAGCAGGACATTCACCCCGACTATCACGAAATCAACGTGATCATGACCGATGGAACGGAATTCAAGACCCGCTCGACCATGGGCAAGCCGGGTGACGTTCTGCGTCTGGACATTGATCCGAAGTCCCATCCGGCCTGGACCGGCGTCCATCGTCTGATGGATACCGGAGGCCAGCTGGCCAAGTTCGCCAAGCGTTTCGGCGGCGTCGGCATCAAGAAGTAATCGCGGTCCTCCGCGAGATGATAGCGCCCGGCCTTGTGCCGGGCGCTGTTCTTTTGTGCCGAACTATTGTATTCCTAAAAACGCGCCCTATCCCTTTGGATGGGCGCGTTTGGCGTTCAGGTGTGAAGAGTTACGATCATGGGGTATAGCGGACCCTGCATTACCCATTACGAGGTCTATTGCTTCGACGGCCAACGCTGGACCGTTCAGGCCCGCTATCGCTCTAGCGAAGGCGAGGCCGCCGTGACCGAGGCCCGGCAGATCGAACATTCCCTGTCCATCGCCACCAAGGTGGTGAGGGAATCTTATTACCCCGACGCCAACGCCACCGAAGAGCAGACGGTCTATGTCAGCGACAAGTCGCTGCGCGAGGCGCAGGCCCGCAAGATCCTGCAGCAGCATGCCGCCGCCCCACGGGGTCCGGGCGGCCAGCTGCCCGGCCAAAGCGCCGCCCTGGCCGCGGCGGAAGCCCTGATGGTCTCGGCCGCCGACCTGTCCCGGTCGGGCCGCAAGGCGATCCGCCCCAAGGAGAGCATGGGCATCTTCTTGAAGCTGATCATCGTCATCAGCGCCTCCTTGATCGGCGCCAGCGCCGTCACCGGCATCGTCTCGGCGGTGGCCGCCAAATTCCCAGAATATTCGGTGCAGCTCAGCGGCCAGACCATGTCGCTGATCATGTTCACCGTCTTCGTCACCGCCTTCCTGCTGTTCGCCGTACCGCTGGCGATGACCCTGATCAACTGGCAGAACGAATTCGGCGGCTCGGCGCCCCGCCGGCCGGCGCCGCGCCCCATGGCGCCGCCAAAGCCCCGCAGGATGGCTCCGCCGCCTGTCAGCGCCTCCCAGGCCGACGAACCGCCCCTGCCCGAGCCCGAGCTGGACGACGACCTGCCGCCCCTGGCCGAACTGCAAGGCGAGCAAACCCTGGCGCCGATTCCCGACCTGGACGCCGCCCCGGTGCATGAAGAGCCTCAGGAAAGCCCTGCGGAGCGCCAGGAGCGGGCGGAAAAGCAGTTGCAGGACACCATGATCCAGTTCCTGGAAACCCTGCTGGGCGCCATCAAACAGAGCCGTCCGCAATTGGACAGCTACAACCTGTTCGGTGTCAATCTGATGCTGGCCGGCGCCATCGAGGTGCTGGGTATCCGCCACCATCTGGAGTCCGAGGACAAGCGCCAGGTGCTGGCCGACACCATCAAATCCATGGGAACGCGGGGCGAGACCGCCAAGACCTTCTCCGAAAAGTACGAAGAATACATGGTCGAGCCACGCTACATGTCGATGGTGCAGCAGGGCCGTACCGCCATGAGCGACCATCTGGGGGGCGTCGCCACCTCGGCCCAGGTGATCGGCGACGCCATCGAGGAATGGAACAAGCCCCACGCCGTGCAGCAGACGGCCCAGGCCCGCATCGTCACCGTGCTGTTCACCGACATGGTCGGCTCGACCGACATGACCCAGGCCAAGGGTGACAGCGCCGCCCAGGATATCGTGCGCCATCACAACAGCATCGTGCGCGCCTGCCTGCGGCAATATAACGGCAAGGAAATCAAACATACCGGCGACGGCATCATGGCCAGCTTCCCCAGCGCCGTGCATGGCGTCGACGCCGCTGCCTCGATTCAAAAGCTGGTGGCCGATCACAATGCCCGCCAGCCCGACCTGACCATGCATCTGCGCATCGGCATGAATGCAGGGGAACCCATCGAGGAAGAGGACGACCTGTTCGGCTCAACGGTGCAATTGGCCGCCCGCATCTGCGCCAAGGCCGACACCGACCAGATCCTTTGCTCGAATGTGGTGCGCGAACTGGCCGCGGGCCGCGCCAACCTGTTTGCCGCCCAAGGCGAACACGAGATGAAGGGCTTCCGCGAGAAGTTCCCGCTTTACGAAGTGATGTGGAGAGGCCGATAGGCCGTCACGCCGGCATCCAGCAAGGGAAGCCGCTCCAACATCCCCTGCTCCAGCCGCTGCACCCGCTGATACAGCCGATGGCTGCGGGCCAGGAGATCCCGCAAGCCTCCCGGCATGCTGTCATCGTCGATGGCGCCGTCTTCCAGGCAGACATCCTGCCCCGACAGCAGGTTCGCCTCCTCGGCGGCGGTCTGGGGCGGAACCTCGCCCTCGCTGACCGCCCGCTGCATCATCAGCCAAGCCATCACCTGGGTCAGCCGCGCGGTAATGCGCGAACTTTCCACGGTAAAGCGAAAGCGCCATTCCGAGCTTCGGAGCGGCCGCTCGCGGATCATCACATCGCGTAGATAGTTCCTTGCCTCGACCGTCATGGCCAAGGCCTCGTCATAGGGTGCGCGGAAAGCCGTCGAGATGTGGCTCATGCTTCACCTCCCCGCAACAGAGTGCGTCTTTATCGCATGTGCGAATGCATCCCCCGAATGTCAACGGGGGAGCCCGATCCTTATGCGAAGGAAGGATGTCCGTGCGCCTGCAATCGAAATGTCATATCCTGGGCCCCGCAACCGGGAACACCGGCGGCCAACAGAAACAAGGCCACAGAAACGCCCTGCCGAAAGGAATGCCATGCTGAATCACACCGTCATCGTCACCTTCACCGCCCCCGAACATTCGGGCAAGACGACGCTGGAAGCGGCCTTCGCCAAGCTGCTGGGCGATCACGGTATTGCCGTGCGCCTGCCGCCCGACCCGCAGCGCGAGGCCAAGATGGCCCTGCCCATGGAAGAGCTGCTGTCCGCCTTCAAGGACAAGGGTATCTCGGTGATGGTGATGGAGAGCAACGCGGTCTAGGCCGCAGAACCTCAAGGGGATTTCGTTTTCTCGAAATCCCCCCTAACAACTTAAACCCGGAAACTTAAACCTCGAAGCCGTAGGCCTTCGAAATCTGGTGCCGCAAGAGCGGGTCGAAATAGGACACCCGCTGCCAGACCGCCTCTTCCTGGGCGATCAGCTCTTCCAAGAACTCGTGCTTGGATGGGTTCATGTTGTGGGACTGGGCGCTGACCTCGGCATGCATCGCGCGGAACGCCGCATCGGGCTCGAAGGCAATATTCAGATCCCGCAGCATCTTGCAGAACTTCTCGAAGTCGTTCAGTTCCAGATTGGTGATCTCGGTCCATTCCAGCCCCAGCTGCATGGCCATCACGCGATAATGGAACATGCGCCGCTCCATCTCCAGGGCGTACCAGAAGCACATCTGATAGTCCGAGGCGGATTCATGCTCATAGAAGGGCAGCACGAAGGGATCGGTCGGCGCCAATAGGAAATGCGTGCCGTTCTCGCTGCGCATGGGCACCGAATTGCGGTGATAGTGGCTCCAGGCCACCTCGCGCGGCGGGCGGCGCAGGCAGATCAGCGACGGACGCAGCCCCATGATGATCATCGGCTCGATGAAGCCCTTGCAGATCACATGAGAGGTCTCGGCATAAATCGGCGTTTCGCACTTGGCGATTTCGGGCAGCTTCATATCCCGCAGGAAGGCGAAGGCCTTTTCGGGATAAATCTTCGAGCGCCGCAGAATGCTGGCGAAATTGGGCTCGGGCTCGTGGGTGGCGGTAACGCCGGGAACATGCTCCAGCAGATGCGTCAGATATTGCGTGCCGCTACGCCCGGGGGTGACGGTGAAAATCAGCTTGCTAGGAAACGGCATGGCCCTGAACCCCACCCAATCGACATAAGATATTATGGACGCCCAGGGCAGTTTAGGCATTTCAGCCTTTAAGATTTCCTAAAAGACTAGCGGAAATACGCCATCGCCTCGGTCAGAGAACGGGCATGGGCCGCCAGTTCGTGCGAGGTGCCGGACAGATCATCCGCAGCCCCGACATTTGTATGAGTCACCTGATCCAGCTGGCGGATAGCTTCATTGACCTGCTCGGCGCCGATATCCAATTCGCGGCAAGCGGTGCAGATGGCCTCGACCAGCTGCGAGGTCTTGAGGATGTCGGGCACCAGACTGTCCAGCATGCCCTCGGCGGCCTTGGCCGAGACCAGGGTATCCTTGGACAGGGACTCGATTTCCTCGGCGGCGCGGCGGCTGCGCTCGGCCAGCTTGCGGACCTCGGAGGCGACCACCGCGAAGCCGCGCCCGGACTCGCCGGCCCGCGCCGCCTCGACGGCGGCATTCAGCGCCAGCAGGTCGGTCTGACGGGCGATTTCCTGAACGAAGGTGATGCGGCTGGCAATGGTTTGGATGGCCTTCAAGGCCTCGGCCACCGCCACGCCGCTCTGCTGCGCCGCCTTGGCCGAGGTCACGGCGATGCGTTCGGTCGACAGAGCGTTCTCGGCGGTCTGCTTGATGCTGGCCGCCATCTCTTCCATGGCCGAAGAGGCCTCGACCGCCGCCGCCGCCTGATTGCCGGCGCCCTCGCTCAACTGCACCGCCCGCTCGGCCACGCGATCACTGCCGCCCGAGACGGCGTCGCTCATGCGGCTGGCATCGTCCAGAACCGCCGCCAGACGCGACACCATGGCGTTCAGCGCCTGCCCCAACCGATCCTCTGGGCCCAGGGGCTGAACCGAAACCCGCAGATTGCCGCTTGCGATCTGATCGGCCATATCGGCGGTGCGCCGCAGGGACTCCACCATCCGGTTCAAGGCCTTGACCAGCCGCCCGATCTCGTCGTCGGAGCTTTCGGCCAGCTGGCGCGTCAAATTTCCTTCGGCCACCAGATCGGCCAATTCACCGGCTTGGCGCAGATGCTTGGCCAGACGGCGAATGGTGAAGCCGGCGGTCAGCAGCGCCATCGCCATGGTGCCGCCCAACAGAGCCAGCATGACATTGCGGGCCGAGATGAAATCATCCTGCCAGGACTGCACCTGCCCCTTGATCTCGGCCGTCAGGGTGGCGGAAACCTCCTTGGCCTGGGCATTCGCGGTGGTCAGAGCCGCCACGCCCTTGTCCGCCGCCAAGGCATAAGCCGGCTCGGTTCCCTGCTCTTGGGCCAGCGCCACCACCTGATCGGAAATCGCCAGATAGGCCTTCCAGCCGGCGCCAAAGGCCGCCAGCTTCTCGCGCCCTCCCCCCGGCATCAGGGGCTCCATCTGCTGCATGCGCTTGGCGATACCGTCGGCAACCTCGCGCATTTGCGCCAGCACCTTGCCGCGCTCGTCCGGGCTGCGGGCCAGGATCACATCCCGCTCCAGCCGGGAATATTGATTGATGGCCAAGCGAATCTCGCCATTGGCGGACCGCGCCACCACCGCGCCCTTGTTCATGGCATCGGCCTCGTCATTCAGCGCCGACAGCTGAACGATGGCCGTAACAGCGATGGCCGCCGCCAGCAGAACCAGCACGAAAAAGGTCAGAACGAGTTTTGCTTTGATGGACATTGCAGCCAGACGATCAATTCAGCCGCTGACAATAACGCCGATCACACTTTCGCGTAACTATGCAAAAGCAAAGGCCCGCCGATTTCTCGACGGGCCCTTGTCGGGGATCGCGATGCAGGGATTCTGCATCACTAAAGTCCCTCGCCGGGCGGGCGCATCCGCGCCCTTGGCCTCGCGCTCAACGCGCTCTGGTTTCGTTTCGCGATGCAGAAAGCCTGCATCGCGAAACGCCTTGTGCCTTAGTGGCTGGAAGCCGTCGCCGCACCGATGCCGGTCTGAGACCGCACATACTGGTCGGGGAAGGCAGCCTGCTCTGCCTTGGCCTTGGCCGAGTTGTCCAGCTTCGAGATGACGATGGTCACCAGGAAGGCCAGCGGCATCGAGAAGATGGCCGGCTGGTCGTAGGGGAACAGCGGGGCAGGATTGCCCATGACGGTCACCCACACGGCCTTGGAGGTGATGACGATACCGACCGCCGAGATCAGACCGGCAATACCGCCCCACAGCGCGCCGCGGGTGGTCAGGCCCTTCCAATACATGGACAGGATCAGGATCGGGAAGTTGACCGAACCGGCGATGCCGAAGGTCAGACCCACCAGGAAGGCGACGTTCTGCTTCTCGAACAGGATGCCGAGAGTCACGGCAACCAGGCCCAGGCAGAAGGACGCGATCTTGGACATGCGGACCTCTTCCTTCTCTGTGGCCGTGCCCTTGCGGATGACGCGGGCATAGAGGTCATGCGAGATGGCCGAGGCGCCGGCCAGGGTCAGACCGGCCACCACCGCCAGGATGGTGGCGAAGGCGACGGCCGACAGGAAGCCCAGGAACAGATCGCCGCCCAGGGCCTTGGCCAGATGCATCACCGGCATGTTGCTACCGCCCAGCATCTTGCCGCCGACCTTGCCGCCTTCGAAGAAGGCCGGGTCGGTGCCGACGATGGTGACGGCGGCCAGACCGAGGACGCAGACCACCATGAAGAAGTAGCCGATCAGACCCGAGGCCACGAAGACGCTCTTGCGGGCTTCACGGGCGTTGGGAACGGTGAAGAAGCGCATCATGATGTGCGGCAGACCGGCGGTGCCGAACAGCAGACCCAGCGACAACGACACGGCGTTGACGGGATCGGCCAGCAGCGAGCCGGGGGCCATGATCTTGATACCCAGCGAATGGTTGGTCACGGCCTGCTTGGCCATGTTTTCCAGGCTGAAGTCAAAATGGGCAAAAGCCAGGATCGCCAGCAAGGTGCCGCCGCCCAGCAGCAGGCAGGCCTTGATGATCTGCACCCAGGTGGTGGCGATCATGCCGCCAAAGGTCACATAGACGATCATCAGCAGGCCGACGACGACCACGGCGACATTATAGTCCAGACCGAACAGCAGCTTGATCAGCTGACCGGCGCCGACCATCTGCACCAGCAGATAGAAGCAGACCACGGTCAGCGAACCGCAAGCCGCGAAGGTACGGATCTTGCCCTGGTCCAGGCGATAGGAGGCGATGTCGGCGAAGGTGAACTTGCCCAGGTTCCGCAGGCGCTCGGCCATCAGGAACAGGATGATCGGCCAACCGACGAAGAAGCTGATGGAATAGATGAAACCATCGAAGCCCTTGGAGAAGACCATGGCCGACAGACCCAACAGGGTCACGGCGGACATATAGTCGCCAGCGATGGCCAGACCGTTCTGCACGCCCGAGATACCGCCGCCGGCGGTATAGAAGTCGGCGGCCGACTTGGTGCGGCGGGCTGCCCAATAGGTGATGCCCAGGGTCATCAGCACGAAGATGAAGAACATCGCGATGGCAGTGACGTTCAGCGGCTGCTTTTCAGTCGCGGCCATGGCGTCGCCGGCCAGGGCCGGCAGGGCGGTCAGGCACAGGCTGGAGGCCAGGCCGAAGACGGAAGCTTTCACGCGGCTCATTTCTGGGTCTCCCGCACGATTTCGGCATTCAGCTGCTCGAAGGGGCCGTTGGCGAAGTGGGAATAGACCCCGGTCAGGACCCAGCCGATCACCAGGATGGCGGCGCCCAGCGGAATGCCGATGGACAGGGTCGAGCCCTCGGAAATCGGGGTACCCAGCACCGACGGCGCGAAGGCCACGCACATGATGAAGGCATAGAAGATGACCAGAACGATCACCGACAGAATCGTGGCGAGGCGCGTGCGGCGGCTCACCAGTTCTTGGAATTTCGGATTCTCGCGAACCCGCGCGTAAATCTCGTCGTACATGTTTCCTCCAAGTGACAGGACGCCACCGGCCTTTCTATGAAGGCCATATGGCATCTTCCGGCCTCGTCCAGGCGCGACGACGTCTTGCGCGTCCTCGCACATCGATGAGATCCGGTCATAAAGCAGAGCTGAAATCAGTCCCCTGACTGCGACGCTCGCTCCCCGTACTTCCGCCCCGGTTTTCCAGGGTCGGCCCAGTCCTTTGACAGACGGCTCCCAACCGTCGGACCGGACTGGTCCTTATTGGCGCGAACAGTCCCACAGGACGCTTCGTCGATCAAGACGAAAAGCACTACAGTATTCAGGGAATCTCTGCGAAGGATGGGCCGGGCTGCGTATTGTCAATGCGCACCTGCCAAGAGCTGACTAGAGTCTTGCCACCCCCAGGCTTTAAGGGAAGGCCGCAAGGGGAAATTATCGTGGGGAGCAGACTATGCATCTTGATCAAGACGCCTATATCGCCTTGGGTTTTCTCGGCTCGATCGTCGCCATTACCCTGGGGCTGTTCGCCTTTGTGCTGACGCGCAAGAAGAACCCCTGATAGACGGCCGTCCGCCGCCATTCGTCGGACCGCGCCCCCTCCTCCGAGGCTGCGCTTGCCGGCATGCGATGCCGCATCTCTCCCCCCAGAGGTGCGGCATTTGTTTTGCCCCGGAAACCTGCCGAAAGGGATAATAAATTCCCCTCGCGCCGCATGCTGGAATCATCTAGCCTGTGATCAAATATGACCGTTTCTGGGCAAAATCCCTTCGATGATCAATAAATCGCCAGCCACCACCACCCCCGGTTCCGAGACGGCGCCGGTCGAGCCCCTGGTGGTGCGCGACATGCACAAGCGCTTCGGCCAGACCGAGGTTCTCAAGGGCATTTCGCTGACCGCGCATAACCATGATGTGGTCGCCATCCTGGGCTCCAGCGGCTCGGGCAAGAGCACTCTGCTCCGCTGCATCAATCTGCTGGAAATCCCCGATGCCGGCGAAGTCTTCGTCCATGGCGAACGCATCGAAATGCGCGAAAGCGCCAAGGGCCGCGCTCCGGCCAATGCCAAGCAGGTCCAGCGCATCCGCCGCCGGCTGTCGATGGTGTTCCAGCAGTTCAATCTGTGGGCCCATATGACCACCCTCGAGAATGTCATCGAGGCGCCGATCCATGTGCTGGGGCTGAGCCGCAAGACCGCCATCGCCGAGGCCGAGGCCATGCTGGACAAGGTCGGCATGCTGTCCCACGCCCATAAATTCCCCAGCCAGCTTTCCGGCGGCCAGCAGCAGCGGGTGGCCATCGCCCGCGCCCTGGCGATGAACCCGGATGTGCTGCTGTTCGACGAACCGACCTCGGCCCTCGACCCCGAACTGGTGGGCGAAGTGCTGAAGGTCATGCGCGATCTGGCCCAGGAAGGCCGCACCATGCTGGTGGTCACCCACGAAATGGGCTTCGCCCGCGAGGTGTCCAACCGGGTGATCTTCCTGCATCAAGGCCAGATCGAGGAAGAAGGCACGCCGGTCCAAGTCTTTGAACAGACCAAGTCGGAACGGGCCCGCCAGTTTTTCTCGAGCGTCTTCAAGCATTGACCTGTGTGAGGAGTAGACCATGCGTAAAATGACCCTGACGCTGCTTACCGCTGCCACCCTGTCCAGCCTGGCTTTCGCCGGCATGGCTCAGGCGGCCGACCAAACTCTGCGCATCGCCGTGGAATCGGATTACGCCCCCTTCTCCTCGAAGGATCAGAACGGCAAGCTGGTCGGTTTCGAGATCGATCTGGCAGACAAGATCTGCGCCGTCGCCAAGCTGAAATGTTCCTATGTGGTCATGGACTTCGACGCCATGATCGCCGCCGTCAAGGCCAACAAGGCCGACGTCATCCTGGACGAGATGTCCATCACCGAGGACCGCGCCAAGGAAGTCGCCTTCTCGGACGTCATCACCATCGCCCCGGTGTCCTATGTCGCCAAGAAGGGCAGCCTGACCTCGTCCTCGGCGGCGGGCGTCAAGGGCAAGGTGATCGGCGTGCAGAGCGGCACCACCCACGAGAAGTATCTGGATGAAGTCCTGAAGGACACCGTCGTCAAGAAGGTCTATACCGGCATCGATCAGGCCTATCTGGACCTGGAATCGGGCCGCGTCGACGCCGTGATGGCCGACAAGACCCAGGAATGGGACTGGCTGAGCAAGACCGGCCTGAAGGCTGGCTATGACTATGCCGGCGAAGCCATCACCGACGTGAAGTATTTCGGCATCGGCACCGGCGGCGCCTTCCGCAAGGGTGACGCCCGCATCCCCGTCTTCAACAAGGCCCTGGCCGAGGTGATCAAGAGCGGCGACTACAAGATCATCAACGACAAGTACTTCCCCTTCCCGCTGGTCTATACCGGGAAGTAAGGCATCATGTTTTTGGACGGCTACGGCCTGGAACTTCTCAGAGGCGCGGTGATCACGCTCCAGGTGGCTTTCACCTCGGCGGCGATCGGCATCGTCCTGGGCATTCTGGGCGCAGCCGCCAAGCTATCCCACCGGGCGTGGCTGTCACGCCCGGTGGATCTTCTGACCATGCTGCTGCGCGGCGTGCCGGAATTCCTGATCCTGCTGATCGTCTATTTCGGCCTGAGCCAGGTCTTCGCTGCCGTGGATATCGAGATCGACATCTCACCCTTCACCGGCGGCGTCACCGCCTTGTCGGTGGTGTTCGGTTCTTATGCCTCCGAGGTGTTCCGGGGCGCCTTCCTGGCGGTTCCCCATGGTCAGCTGGAGGCCGCCCGCGCCTTCGGCATGCGGCCCATCCACACCTTCTGGCGCATCCATCTGCCCCAGGCCTGGCGCTTCGCTTTGCCCAGCCTGAACAATATGTGGCAGAACACCTTGAAGGACACCGCCCTGGTGTCGCTGCTGGGGCTGGAGGAACTGTTGCACCGCGCCAATGCCGCCGCCCAAGTGACCAAGCATCCGTTCAATTTCATGGTGGCCGCCGGCGCCATCTATTTTCTGTATCTGGCTCTGTCCAACCCCGTCTTCGCCTATCTGGAACGCCGCGCCCGCCGCGGTCTGGCCAGGGCTTGAGGATCGGACCCCGTCATGGATGAGAGCCTGGACTATCTGCTGAAATATGCGCCGCAATTCTGGAGCGGCCTGCTGATCACGCTGGAGCTGCTGATCACCTCGGTCGCCACCTCGGTGGTGCTGTCAGTGCCACTGGCCCTGGCCCGGCTGTCGCCCCATCCCTGGCTGCGCTGGCCCGCCGAGGGCTATAGCGCCCTGATCCGCGGCACACCGGCCTTGGTGCAGATCTTCCTGGTCTATTTCGGACTGGGGCAGTTTCAGGCGGTGCATGAGTCCTTCGTCTGGCCGCTGCTGCGCGACAGCTTCTGGTGCGCCTATATCGCCCTATCGCTGAACAATGTCGCCTATATCGGCGAGGTCGTGCGCGGCGGCATCCAAAGCGTGCCCCAGGGCGAACGCGAAGCCGCCCTGGCCTTGGGCATGACCCCTTGGAAGATGTATAGCCGCATCATCCTGCCCCGCGCCTTCCGCCAGATGCTGCCGGCTTTCTCGAACGAAGTGATCATCCAGCTGAAGACCACCGCCCTGGCCAGCACCGTCACCTTGCTGGACCTGACCGGGGTCGGGCGGCGTCTTTACGTCAAGACCTTCACCCTGGAGCCGCTGTTCATAGCCGGCTTCATCTATATTCTGTTGAGCTATGGAATCAGCCTATCCTTCCGGCTGATGGAACATCGCTGCAATCGCTGGCAGAAGCGGTAAGTTTTAACCGCCGATGCGGTTCATGCTGCAGCGAGACGGCGGCGGCGTATAATTTTCCTGAAGAAAATCATGCCCTTCCGGCTTCAGGCGAAGAGCCTGGATGATCGCCTGCTCCAGCGGCTGATCGCTTTCCGAGGACCGCAACGGCGCCCGCAGATCGCGTGTGACCTCTTGCCCCAGGCAGAGATTCAGAGCCCCGGTGCAGCTGACCCGCACGCGGTTGCAGCCGTCGCAGAAATTCTGGCTCAGGGGCGTGATGAAGCCCAGCTTGCGCCCGGTCTCGGCGACCCTGACATAACGGGCCGGACCGCCGCTGCGATGGTCCGAAGGTTCCAGGGTCCAACGCTGCTCCAGACGGCGGCGCAGCTCGGGCAGCGGCAGAGCGTGATCGGTCATGGAGGCGGCGAATTCGCCCAGCGGCATGGCCTCGATCAAGGTCATGTCGCAGCCGCTTTTGCCGCACCAAGCGATCAGATCGTCGATGTGATCTTCGTTGATGCCCTTCAGGGCCACCGTGTTGATCTTGACCGCCAGACCAGCCGCCTGGGCGGCATGAATGCCGTCCAGCACCTGACCCAGCTTGCCCAGCCGGGTGATGCGGCGGAAGGTAGCGGGGTCGAGGCTGTCCAACGAGACATTGACCCGCCGCATTCCCGCCTTGGCCAGGGCTTCGGCGTGACGAACCAGCTGGGTGCCGTTGGTGGTCATGGTCAGCTCGTCCAGCCGCCCCGCCGCCACATGTTCCCCCAGCCGATCCACCAGTTCGGTAATTCCCCGTCTGACCAGCGGCTCGCCGCCGGTCAGACGGATCTTGCGCACACCCAGCCGGATGAAAGCGCCACAGAGACGATCCAGTTCCTCCAGGCTCAAGACCTCGGGCTTGGGCAGGAACTCGGTGTCTTCGGCCATGCAATACAGGCAACGCAGGTCGCAGCGGTCAAAGACCGAAAGACGCAGATAGCTGATGTGACGGCCGAAGGGATCGATCATTTTGCTTTCCCCGGTTCAACAACGGGCTTGGCCTCGGGCTTCGACTGGGGATGAGCGGCGTCCCACTTTTCATTGAACTCGCGCTCGGCCTCCAGGGCTCCGGCGGGCAGCTTGTGGGCGACACCCTTGTGGCAGTCGATACAGGTCTTGTTCTGATCGCCGGCCTGTTCATGACGCAGACGAGCCCGCGGGCTCTGACGCATCAGGTCCATGTTGTCGAAGGAATGGCAACCGCGGCAGGTATGAGAGTCGTTGGACTTCATCCGGGTCCATTCGTGCTCGGCCAGGGTCAGGCGCTTGGCTTCGAACTTCTCGCGGGTATCGATGCTTCCCAGGATCTTATGCAGCACCTCGTTCGAGGCCTGGATCTTGCGGAACATCTTGGGCCCGAACTCGTGGGGCACATGGCAGTCCGGGCAGGTCGCCCGCACGCCGGTGCGGTTCAGGTCATGGATGGTGCCGCGATATTCGGCATAGACATTGTCATTCATCTCATGACAGGTCCGGCAGAATGTCTCGTTGTTGGTCAGCTCCAGGCCCCAATTGAAGGCGCCCCAGAACAGGATGCCGCCCACGAAGCCGACCAGCAGCAGCATGCCCAGCGAGAAGGTCCCGGAGGGACGGCGGAGCCAATCCCATAGGGCGCGGAGACGGGACGTCTTTTCCATGCTTTCCTCCCTGCCCGTCACTTATCGGCGGCCGAGTGGAAATTGTTCTCCACCAGGGGCTTGGCATTGGCCTGCGGCACATGGCACTGGACGCAGAACCAGCGGTTCGAGGACACCTTGTCCAGCTTGTTGCCGTTGCGGTCCAGATAGTGGGTGGCGCTGACCATCGGCGCGTTTTCCTGGACGTTGTTCGGCCAGTCGTGGCAGCGCAGGCACTGGTTCACCTTCAGGTCGATTTCGTATTTATCGACCTTATGGGGGATCATCGGCGGCTGCTGGCGGTAATTGCGCTCGACGCGGCCGCCTTCCTTGATATCGAGCACCGGCGGCGCGGCGTTCATCTGATTGGTGGCGGCGCTGGCGTCGGGCAGAGGCTTGACCTCTTCGGCCGTGGCCATTCCCCCAAAGGCCATCGCAAACACCATCAGGGCGGCGAGAATTTTCGCTTTCACGGCGGGCACTCCCCTTTTACGGATGTAGAATTTGATTGAAGACGCAGGCTGGCCGCCAAGACGTCCTTGGAACAAACGTCGGCGCAGCGGCCGCACAAGGAACAATCGCCCGAAGCCACCAGCGGGCCGATGCCGCGGGCTTCACCGCGCAAAGCCGGGCTCAGGCAATGGGGTTCGGGACAAACGCGATAGCAATCGCCGCAGTCGTCGCACAGGGACCGTCCCTTGGCCGAGAAGCGCAGCAGCGAGAAACGCCCCAGCAGGCCATAAAAGGCCCCCACCGGGCAGAGATGACCGCACCAAGTCCGAGCACCCGCCGTCAGATCCACCAGCAGCACTGCGGCTCCGGCCAGGATACCCAGCGGCAGGCCGAAGGTCAGGCCGCGCTGAAGCAAGGTGACGGGATTGACCGCCTCCCAGGCGATGGTGCCGGTCAGGGCGCTGACCGCCAGCGCGGCGGCCATGATCCACAGGCGGGTCTGGCGCGGCAGCAGCAGGGCTTTGTCGTTCAGCCCCAGCACCCGGCGCAGCCAGCCGGCCAAGTCGGTCAGCAGATTGACCGGGCAGACCCAGCCGCAATAAGCGCGCCCGCCCAGCAGGGCATAGAACAGCGCGACGATGGCGGCGCCGATCCAACCGGCCTTGATGGGCATATGCCCCGCCGCCAGACTTTGCAGCAGGACGAAGGGGTCGGTCAGCGGCAGAACGCCCAGGGTCATGCTGGAGGCCAAGGTTCCCTTGACATAGGGCGCCCCAAAGGCGAACAGCGCCAGAATGCCCAATTGGCAGGCCCGGCGGGCCAGCAGCCAGCGATGGCGGTAAAGGGCGCTCATGGCACGAACCCCTTGCTACCTTCCGGCAGACGCACCGGCAGCTTCAGCTGATCGCCGATCAGCGACTGGCCGCCGTTTTCTTCTTTTTCCACCCAGCCCAGCTTGTAATGGGCGCCGATGGCGCCACGGGCCAGCTCGGCCGGCACCACCTTGATGGCGGCCTTTTCCAGCACGCAGGAATGCTCGCATTTGCCGCAGCCGGTGCAGATATCGGGATGCACGGTCGGCAGGAACATGGCGTGCTTGCCGGTGCGCTGATTATGCCGCTCGTCCAAAGTGATGGCCTTGTCGATCAGCGGACAGACGCGATAGCAAACATCGCAGCGCAGGCCCTGCCAGTTCAGGCAGCTTTCGTGATCGATCAGCACCGCGATGCCCATACGGATCTTGGTGGCGTCGGTCACCTTGGGATCCAGCGCCCCACTGGGGCAGGCCTTGATACAGGGCAGGTCCTCGCACATCTCGCAGGCAATGGCGCGGGCATTATATTTCGGCGTCCCCACCGGCACACCGCTGCCGGGCTCGGCCAGGCTCAGGGTGTGATAGGGACAATCGCGGACGCAGAGCCCGCAACGCAGACAGGCCGACAGGAAATCGGATTCACTCAAGGCTCCCGGCGGACGCAAGGCGACAGCCCCGGCCCGAGCCCCCTGACGGGAGGCTCCGGCCAGCGCCAGACCCAGCAGGCAAACCCCGGCGGAAGCGCGAAGCGCCCCGCCTAGGAATTGCCGCCGGTCCATGCCGCCTTGATCGCCGGTCATAATCCCCGCCTCAGGCCTTCTCGACCTTGACGGCGCACTTCTTGTAGTCGGTCTCCTTCGAGATCGGACAAGTCGCGTCCAGGGTCAGCTTGTTGACCAGCTGGCTTTCATCGAACCAGGGGAAGAACACCACCCCCTTGGGCGGACGATTACGGCCGGCGGTTTCCACGCGGCTGATCACGGTGCCGCGACGCGAGGTGACCTTGATCTCCTGACCACGGCGCAGGCCGCGTTCCTTGGCATCGTCGGGATGCATGAAGACCACGGCGTTCGGGAAGGCGCGATAGAGCTCCGGCACGCGCCGGGTCATCGAACCGGAATGCCAATGCTCCAGCACGCGGCCGGTCACCAGCCACAGGTTGAATTCCTGATCAGGCTCTTCCGGAGGCGGCTCGTAGGGCAGCGCGAAGATATTGGCCTTGCCGTCGGCATTGCCATAGAACTTCACGCCCTCGCCGGCCTTGACATAGGGGTCGTAGCCTTCGCGGTAGCGCCACAGGGTTTCCTTGCCCTCGACCACCGGCCAGCGCAGACCACGGGCCTGATGATACATCTCGAAGGGCGCCAGATCGTGGCCATGGCCGCGACCGAAGCTGGCATATTCCTCGAACAGACCCTTCTGGACATAGAAGCCGTTGGCCTGGGATTCGTCGTTATCGAAGCCCTCGGCGACTTCCGTGGTCGGGAACTTGTTGACCTGACCGTTCTTGTAAAGCACCTCGAACATGGTCTTGCCGCGATATTCCGGCATCTTGGCCAGCAATTCCTCGGGCCAGACTTCTTCGATCTTGAAGCGCTTGGCGAACTCCATCAGCTGCCACAGATCCGACTTGGCCTCGCCCGGAGCCTTGACCTGCTGACGCCAGAACTGGGTGCGGCGCTCGGCATTGCCATAGGCACCTTCCTTTTCCATCCACATGGCGGTGGGCAGGATCAGGTCGGCGGCCAGGGCCGTCACGGTCGGGTAAGGATCGGACACGACGATGAAATTGTCGGGATTGCGATAACCCGGATAGGTCTCTTCGTTCAGGTTGGCGGCGGCCTGCATATTGTTGGTGCAGAGCACCCAATAGCAATTGAGCTTGCCGTCTTTCAGCATGCGATTCTGCAGCACGGCATGATAGCCGGGCTTATCGGGAATGGTGCCTTCGGGCAGCTTCCAGATTTCTTCGGCATGCTTGCGGTGCGCCGGGTTGGTCACCACCATGTCGGCGGGCAGGCGGTGCGAGAACACACCGACTTCGCGGGCGGTGCCGCAGGCCGAGGGCTGGCCGGTCAGCGAGAACGGACCGCAGCCCGGCTGCGAGATCTTGCCGGTCAGCAGATGGATGTTATAGGCCATGTTATTGACCCAGGTGCCACGGGTATGCTGGTTGAAGCCCATGGTCCAGAAGCTGATGACCTTGACCTTGGGATCGGCATAAAGCTTGGCCAGGGCTTCCAGGCTTTCCACCGGCACGCCCGACAGGGCCGAAACCTTCTCGGCGGTATAGTCGGCGACGAACTTCTTGAAGTCGTCGAAGCTCATGGGCTCGGAGTCGTTGGCCTTGGCGGCGTTCTTGGCGGCGGCTTCCTTGGGCGCGTTGGGGCGCAGGCCATAGCCGATATCGGTAACGCCGCGCTTGAAATTGACGTTCTTGGCCACGAAGGCCTCGTCCACCGCTTTGTGCTGGATGATGTAGTTGGCGATGTAGTTCAGGATCGCCAGATCGGTCTGCGGCTTGAAGATGATCGGAATATCGGCCAGATCGAAGCTGCGGTGGGTGAAGGTCGACATCACCGAGACCTTGACGTTCTCGCCGGTCAGACGACGATCGGTGATGCGCGACCACAGGATCGGATGCATCTCGGCCATGTTCGAGCCCCACAGCACGAAGGCGTCGGCATGCTCGATATCGTCATAACAGCCCATGGGCTCGTCCATGCCGAAGGTGCGCATGAAGCCGGTCACCGCCGAAGCCATGCAATGCCGGGCGTTGGGGTCGATATTATTGGAGCGGAAGCCGGCCTTCATCAGCTTGGCGCCGGCATAGCCTTCCCAAATGGTCCACTGGCCCGAGCCGAACATGCCGATGGCGGTGGGGCCCTTGGCCTTCAGGGTTTCCTTCCACTTGGCGGCCATGATGTCGAAGGCCTCGTTCCAAGAGATCGGCGTGAATTCGCCATCCTTGGCATAGACGCCGTTCTTCTTGCGCAGGAGCGGCTTGGTCAGCCGGTCCTCGCCATACATGATCTTGGACAGGAAATAGCCCTTGATGCAGTTGATGCCCCGGTTCACCGGCGCATCCGGATCACCCTGGGTGGCGACCACACGGCCATCCTTGACGCCCACCAGGACGCCGCAGCCGGTGCCGCAGAAGCGGCAAGCGCCCTTGTCCCAGCGGATGTCGCCCTTGGTGGCGGCCTGAGCCACGCCGGGGGCAACGCCCAGTCCAGCAGCGGCGGCCGTCGCCAAAGCGGCATTGGCCTTGATGAAATCGCGCCTGGTTACGGTCATGAGTGCAACTCCTCTTCAAGATCGCCGGGCTCGCAATGGTGGTACACAAGCGAGGTCGCCAACACGCCTTCGATGGTGGGGAAACGGGTGATAATCTGGCCCGCCCATTCGTCATCGGTATCTTCGACGACGACGACCACACGGCCGTCTGGGGCGGTCTGGGAAATCTCGACGCCGTCCATGCGGGTCAAGGTTTCTTCGATAGCCGTCATTTTCTCAGGCAGCACCCGCAGCAGAATGCCGCAGATATTGGTGCCCTCGGTTTTATAGAACTCGTTTTCTTGCGTGACGAATTTGCCGATACGCATGGGATCAGGCCCTCATCTCGATGGCGCCCACCGGACAGGGCGCGACACAAGCGCCACAGCCGGTACAGGCCGACAGATTGATCTGGGGATGGACCGAGCCGCCCAGGGACGGCGGGAAACGAATAGCCATGGGCTCGCAGAAATCGCCGCAGACCCGGCAGGCGACGCCCTGGGACGAGATGCAGGAAGCCCCCGCCACCGCCTTGACCGCCAGGGCCGGACGCTCGTCCGAGCGCAGCAGGGCCTTGCGGTCGCAGCTTTTGACGCAATCGCCGCAGAAGTCGCAGGCGCCCTTGGCGAAGTCGATCTGGGGAAGTCCGTCCTCGCCGCGCACCAGGATATTCTGCGGACAGCTCCACAGACAGGCACCGCAGCCGTCACAGGCCGCCTTGAAGGCGGTCTCCTCCAGCGCCCATGGCGGACGGATGCCCGGAGATTGCTCTCCTTCGACCCGGCCCCTTAGGAAGGCGCGGCGTGACAACAGCGAGGACATGACGGACGGTTTCCTTTTTATTATGCCCCGAGGCTAGCCCCGCCCCATCGTCCCGACATTGACGATCATCAAGGTTCAGACCACCCTTCCCCGCTCACCCTGTCGTCCTCGCCGAATGAAAAAGGATGACGGCATGAGCAAGGAGCGTTTCGACTGCTGCGGCCAAAGCAGCAGCCTGATGCGGGTGGACGAAGCCGTCGCCCTGCTGCGGGCGCGGATCACGCCGGTTACGCCGGTGGAAAGCGTGGCGCTCGATCATGCCCAGGGCCGCATCCTGGCCGAGGACTTGACCTCGGGCCTGTTCCTGCCGCCCTTCGACAATTCCGCCGTCGATGGCTGGGCGGTGCGCTGTGCCGATCTGGACGGAAAGAGCAGCCTGCCCATCGGCGGACGCATCGCCGCCGGTCATCCCTTGGCCGAGCCGGTCCGCCCAGGCTACGCCTATCGCATCTTCACCGGCGCGCCGGTGCCCGAAGGTCTGGACGCCGTGCTGATGCAGGAAGATTGCCGGGCCGAGGGCAAGACGGTGCAGCTGCCCGCCGCCAAGCCGGGCCAGAATATTCGCAGCAAGGGCGAAGGCCTGTCTCCGGGGCAAATCGCCCTGAAGGCCGGCACCGTGCTTGGGCCGCAGCATCTGGGCGTCGCCGCCATGCTGGGGCAAGCGGTCCTGCCGCTGCGCCGCCGCCTGCGGGTGGCGCTGTTTTCGACCGGCGACGAGCTGCGCGAACCCGGCAGCCATCTTGAACCCGGCTGTCAATACGACGCCAACCGCTTCACCCTGAAGGGAATGCTGCAAGGGCTGGGCTGCGCCGTCAGCGATCTGGGCATTCTGCCCGATCGGCTGGAGCCCTTGACCCAGGCCCTGCGCCAAGCCGCCACCGGCCATGATTTGATCGTCACCTCGGGCGGCGTCTCGGTGGGGGATGAGGATCACGTCAAGACCGCCGTCCAGGCGGCGGGCGCCCTGCATTTCTGGCGGCTGGCGCTCAAGCCCGGCAAGCCTCTGGCCTTGGGCGAGGTGGACGGCACCGCCTTCCTGGGACTGCCGGGCAATCCGGTATCGGTGATGGTGACCTTCCTGCTGATCGGCCGTCCGCTGGTGGCGGCCTTAAGCGGCGGCGCCCTTGGCGAGCCCCGCCGCTGGCCGGTTCAGGCCGCCTTTGCCATGAAGAAGAAGCCGGGCCGCCGCGAATTCCCCCGCGCCCGCCTGCTGGACGGACCGGTGGCCGAGCTGTTCCGCAGCGACAGCTCCGGCATGCTGGTCTCGATGACCGAGGCGGATGGGCTGCTGGATCTGCCGGAGAATTCAGGCGACATCGCCCCCGGCGACACGGTGTCCTTCCTGCCCTTCCGCGAGCTGCTGTCATGAGCGATCAGGACCAGAGCCAGAGCCAGACCCCGCCTCAAGACAGCTGGGGCGCCCTGGACGATCTGCCGGGCAATCCGCTGATGTGGGTGCTGATCATCTCGGAACTGCTGGTGTTCGGAGCCTTCTTCGCCGGATTTTCGGCGGCCCGTGTTCTGCATCCGCTGGAATTCGCCGCCTCGCAGGCCCGACTCGACCGGCTGGCGGGTGGCATCAACACCATGCTGCTGCTCAGCAGCGGCCTCTGCGCCGCCCTGGGCAGCCGCGCCCGCATGCTGGAGGATATCCGCGCCTGCCGCCGCTGGCTGATGGCCGCCGCCGCGCTGGGCTGCGGCTTCCTGATCGTCAAGGGCGTCGAATATGCCGACAAGGCCGCCCATGGCATCAGCATCGAAACCGACAGCTTCTTTACCCTGTTCTATCTGATGACCGGCTTTCACGCCCTGCATGTGGTGCTGGGGCTGGTGATCCTGGCGGTGGTCGGCTGGAAATGCAGTCTTGAGAATGTCGAGACCGGCACCGCCTTTTGGCACATGGTCGATCTGATCTGGGTGCTGCTTTATCCCATCGTCTATCTGATCCGGTGAGACATGACGCCCCACGCTCCCTCGCTCCGCTCTCTGCTGCTTTGCTGGCTGGCCCTGATGGGACTGACCATCGCCCTGCTGATCGCCGGCGACCCGGAAGGCCAAGGCCGTCTGCCGCTGGCCGCCGTGGCGGGCCTGCTGGCCGTCGCCCTGTTGAAGGGCCGGCAAATCCTGTGGGTGTTCCTGGGATTGAAGGATTCGACGCCGGGCTGGAAGAACGGCTTTCTGGCGGCCCTGGCCACCATCGCCGGCATCGTCCTGATCTGCGCCCTGTTAATCCTGGCAAAAACGCCGTAGCGCCATCGGATCGGCGATGACGAATTCGCGCCCCCGGCTGGTGACGCCCAAGGGCTTCAGCCGGGCCAAGGCGCGGGATAGGCTTTCCGGGGTGATGCCGATCCGGCTGGCCAGCTGCACCTTGGTGAAGGGCAGAGTCACCTGCGACTCGCCCTCGACCGGGGCCCGCAATTGCGCCAGCAGATAAAGCCCCAGGCGCTGCACCGGGGTCAGGCCCTTTAGCTCGGCGATCTCGCGCAGCATGCGGCGCTGCCAGCGGGCAATGGCCGCCAGCAGCTTGGCCGACAGGCCGCGCCGAGCGCCCAGCCGGGCCATGAAGGACTGCGCCGGGATTTCCAAAAGCCGGGTGCCCGGACGGCATTCCGCATTGATGGGAAAATTCTTGCTGGCGAAGATGGCCGCCTCGGCGAAGGTATGGCCGCGCTCGATGACTTCCAGGATCGACTGATCCCCCGCCTCGGTCAGAGCGAACAGATTGACGATGCCGTCCAGCACCAGGAAGAAACGGTCGGCGGGATCGCCCTCGCTGAACAGCAGGCAGCCGTCAGGATGGTGGGTCACATAAGCATCGTCCAGCAGAGCCTGCACATCCTCGCCGCCCACCCCGTCGAACATGGGGGCGGAGCGGATCAGCAGCGCATCGGCCTCGGCCGGAACAAAACTCATTCATCTACCTCGACACAGAAATCCCGCAACTGATCCAGATCGGCGATGGCGACCACATTGTCGGCCCGGCTCTGAACCCCCACCGAAGACAGCCGCTGCAAAGCGCGGGACAGACTTTCGGCGGTCATACCAAGATATTCCGCCGCGAGCCGTTTGTCATAGGGGAAACGCACGACCGCCTCACCTTCGTCCTGCTGGGTCAGTCCCAACAGAAAACCGCCGACCCGCTGGGCCGTGGATTTCAGCTTCAATTCCGAGATCTGCGTGACCAGCCCGCGCAGGCGCATGGACATGGTGGCCAGCATCCGCTGGGCCAGGTCGAAGCGGTTGTCCAGCACGGCGCGGAAGCTTTCGGCGGGAACCTTGACCACGCGGGCAAAGCCCACCGAACGGCCGCTTTCGGAATAGACGCCATCGGGGAACAGCGCTTCTTCCCCCAGCAGGGCTGGACGGGCGGCGACTTCCAGCACGCTCTTGCGGCCTTTTTCCCCCAGGGTGATCTCGACATGGCCGTCCAGCAACAGGAACAGCGACAAGGCCGGCTGCCCTTGCTCGAACAGCATCACATTCTCGGGATACAGCTCGACGGTGGCCGATTGCAGCAACATCTGCACGTCCGGCGGCGTCAACCCCCGGAACAATGGCGTCAATTGCAACATCGCCAACGTGCCGGCATCCACCGGCAGAGTTCGGATGGTCATGGAGCTCCCTCCCTTATCCATGATCAAGCTACCAGATGTCGGTACAGTCTCGGAAGAGCTGCTGGCAACCGGGCGATCTGATCGATGATGGCATAGCCCCCCCGCCCGAACAGAGCGGGGAAGTAGTCTTGGGCCTCGCGGTCCACCGTGACCCCGAAGACCGAAGCGCCGCTGCGCCGGGCTTCCTGGATCGCCATGCGGGTATCCTCGACGCCATAGCGGCCTTCGTAATGGTCGACATCGTTGGGCTTGCCGTCGGTCAGCAGGATCAACAGGCGATGGCGGTTGGGCCGTTCATTCAGCTTGACGGTGGCATGGCGAACCGCGGCGCCGATGCGGGTATAAAAACCGGGACGCAGGGCGGCGATGCGCCGCTCGATCTGCGGGCCGAAAGGCTCGTCGAAGCCCTTGACCTCGTCCACCCGCACCCAATTGCGGCGGCGTGAGGTGAAGGTCAGGATGGCGTGATCGTCGCCGCAGGCGGCCAGACCGTTGGCCAGCACCGTCAGCGCCTCTTTCTCGACATCGAGCACCCGGCGATTATCGATCCAGCCGTCGGTGGACAAAGAGACATCCACCAGCAGCAGCACCGCCAGATCGCGCCCCTGTCGCCGCTGCGCCACATAGACCCGATCAGAGCCGACGCCATGGGCGGCCAAGTCGCAGCGAGAGCGCACCAGCGCTTCCATATCCAGTTCCGAGCCATCCATCTGGGCCCGCAGGAATTCATGACGGGGGCGCAGAACCTCGAACTGGCGGCGGACCTGACGGATGCGCTTCTGGGTTTCCTCGTCGGGCTCCCAGCGTTCGCCTTCCTCGGCAGCGCGGCCCGCCAGAACCTTGCAGTAGTTGGGCATATAGGCCTGCTTGCCGCAATGCCATTCGGGATAGGTCAGCTCGTCGCGCAATGCTCCCTCGGCCACCGCGTCGGGCGGCAGGTCGAGATCGAAGCGCAGGCGGGTCGAGGGCTTGCGCTTGGTGGTGGTCAGGCCGATCTCGTCGGCATCGTCCAGCGCCTTGCGGGCGTTTTCCTCGTCATCATCGCGGACGGCGCGGTTGATGTTGAGGTTTTCGATCATGGTCAGGATCTTCTCGAACCGGTTCAGGCTGAGATAATCCTTGCGCTCGCTTTGATCCGAGGCCTGACGCTTGGCCTTGCGGCTTTTGCCGTCGCTGGCGTCGGCCCCCTTGCCGGCGGGCGTGTCGGCGTCATCGGGACGGGAAACTCCGGTCTCGCGGAAGATCGCCTCGCCCCACAGCGGCACCGGCAGGAAAGGCTTATAGCCCTGAGCCGCCGGCGCGATCGCGTCGGTCTCGGCCATCACCACCGGCCAGAAAAAGCCGCCATTGCCGCCGCTGCCCAAAAGCCGCAGAACCGCCAGTTCCACCTCATGCTCTTGGGGCGGCAGGTCCCGATGGGGACGCAGCTCCAGCAGGGCGCGGCAGATGCGGCGATGGGGCTCGGCCAAACCGGGTGCGGCCGCCATCACGGCTTCGGTAATCTGATGCGCCCGGCGCAGGAACAGCAGATCGCGGCCCAAGCTGTCGCCCTCGGGCGAGGCCTCTACCGGATTATGAGAGAAAAAAGCCGCCAGCCACAGATAGAGGGCCCGATTGAGATCGGCGCTCGGAAGGAGATCGAGACGTGGCGGCAAAAACAGGGAATTTCCGTCCAGATGCGAACGGGTCAGGGATTCGGAATCGCGCCCCAAGCGCTGACGCAGGCTAAGGCGATGGCCATATTCGGCGCTGCCGGCTCCGGCGATGGTGACGGCGAAATTGCCGCCCAATCCCCGGAACAGCAGCGCCAGCACGCCACGCACATCATCCAGGCTGACCGCCGCGTCGGGGAAACTCGGCCAAGAGGACTTGCCGCCCGCCAGACGATGCCAGGCGGTGCCGACCAGTTCCTCCAGCTCGAGGAATTTCAACATCTCTTTTACCCCAGAACCACACGGGCCAGTTCCAGCAGGCCCTTCTTGACCAGGGCGTCGTCGGTCAGGGGCTCGATCAGGGCGGCGTTGACCGCCTCGTCCAGCGATAGGCCGTCGGCCATCAGGCCGGCGCAATAGACCAGCAGACGGGTCGAGACGCCCTCTTCCAGGTCATGGCCCTTCAAAGCCCGCAGACGCCGGGCCAGGGTCACCAGCATGCGGCAACGCTCGGGCGGCAGGCCGCTTTCCTTGGCCACCACCTCGATCTCGGCCTGTTCCGGCGGAAAATCGAATTCAATGGCGACGAAGCGCTGGCGGGTGCTGGGTTTCAGGGATTTCAGCAAATTCTGATAGCCGGGGTTATAAGACACCACCAGCATGAAATTATCGGGAGCATGCAGCTCCTCGCCGGTCCGCTCCAAGGGCAGGATACGGCGATCATCGGTCAGAGGATGCAGCACCACCGCCACATCCTTGCGGGCCTCGACCACTTCGTCGAGATAACAGACGCCGCCGTCGCGCACCGCGCGGGTCAGAGGGCCGTCGGCCCAGACGGTATCGCCGCCCTTCAAGAGATAGCGCCCGGTCAGGTCCGCCGCCGTCAGATCGTCATGACAGGAAACGGTCTGCAGGGGCAGCCCCAGTTTCGCCGCCATATGGGCGACAAAGCGGGTCTTGCCGCAGCCGGTCGGGCCCTTGAGCAGCAGCGGCAGCTTACGCCGATAGGCATGCTCGAACAGGGTGCATTCATTGCCGTTGGGCAGATAGAAGGGAATGGTCGAAGTCATTACAGCCGCCTGAGAAAGAAAGGGGTGGAGAGAGTCTCTCCACCCCCCTGGATGCTCTTGCTTACTTCTGCTCGGACTGAGCCGAGCCCGGGAACAGAACCGAGACGATGTGGAGCAGAACGCCCACCACCACCACGGCGCCAGCGCCCAGACGCATGTCGTAGAACAGGCCCAGCTGGTCCTGAACTTCCATGTAGGTCATGCCCATCACGCGCTGCAGATGGGTCTGCACCGCACCGGCGAAGGTCAGCACGAAGGTCATGAACGACACGCCGGCAGTGATGATCCAGAAGGTCCACATGTTGAGGACCTGCTTGTAGGGAACGCGGCCCTTCAGCTGCGGCATGGCGTAGGAGATCATGGCCAGGTTGACCATCACATAGGCGCCGTAGAAGGCCAGGTGGCCGTGCGCCGCGGTGATCTGAGTGCCGTGCGAGTAGTAGTTGATCGGAGCCAGGGTATGCAGGAAGCCCCAGATGCCAGCGCCGAAGAAGGCGATGACCGAGCAACCCAGCGACCACAGCAGAGCGGCCTTGTTCGGGTGGTTGCGGCCGCCCTTGTAGGTCATGGTGAAGGTGAAGATCACCATGGCGAAGAAGGGCAGAACTTCCAGCGCCGAGAAGACCGAACCGATCCACTGCCAGTAACCGGGGGTGCCGATCCAGTAGTAGTGGTGGCCGGTGCCCAGGATGCCGGTGAACAGAGCCAGACCGATGATGACATACAGCCACTTTTCGACGACTTCGCGGTCGACGCCGGTCAGCTTGATCATCAGGAAGGCCAGGATGGAAGCCATCACCAGTTCCCACACGCCTTCGACCCACAGATGGACAACCCACCACCAGAACATCTTGTCCAGGATGACGTTGGCCGGGTTCACGAAAGCGAACAGGAAGAAGACCGTGACGCCCCACAGACCCAGCACCAGGATGTTGCTGATGACCGTCTTGCGGCCCTTCAGCAGGGTCATGGTGCAGTTGTACATGAACATCAAGGCGACGACGACGATGCCCAGCTTGATATAGATCGGCTGTTCCAGATAGGAACGGCCGTCATAATTGCCGAACAGATAGCCGACCACGGTGACGCCGGCGGCGACGAAGAACAGCCAGAACTGCAGCTTGGCAAGTCCGGGGCTGTGCAGGTCGTTTTCGGTTTCTTCCGGCAGCAGGTAATAGGTGCAGCCCATGAAGCCCATGAGCAGCCACACCACCAGAGCGTTGGTGTGGATCATGCGCACGACACTGAAGGGCAGGAAGTCGGGGAGCCCAGTGGGCACCACGTACAGGAAGCCACCCAGCAGGCCGAACAGGACCTGAGCGGCAAACAGAACAAGGGCGCCGGTGAAGTAAAGGTTGGCGACCTTTTGCGATTCGTATTTCATTGCGTCATCCCCCTCGGCTTAGCCCGAAATCTTCGGCGGCCAGTTCTGGGTATTGATGGTGCTGGTGTACGAGAAGAAGTCGACCAGATCGTCCAGATCCTTCTCGGTCAGATCGAAGTGCGGCATCTGATGACGCCCCTCGACGCGGGTCGGCTGATTCTTGATCCAGGTCTTCAGCGCCTCGCGGGCGGTTTCCGGATCCTTATCGCCGCCGTAGCGCAACCAGACATTGCCCAGTTCCGGAGCGAAGCGGGCGCCTTCGCCGAACAGGGTGTGGCAGTCGAAGCAGGCATGCTGTTCCCAGACACGCTTGCCGTGCGCCGCGCTTTCGCTGATCTTGCCGCCGTTGGCGGTCGCGTAGGTCACGCTTTGGGCCACCAGACCCACAAAGACCACGAAGAAGAACAGCGAACCGCCGTAGAAAATATTTCTTGCCGCCGATTTCGTCAGATGTTCGGCCATGGGTATCCCCCTTGCTATAGTGAGCCTGTTCGACAATAGAGGTCGCGGCGCCGGGGCACCTTACCTTCGGTCAAGCGACCTACTGCTCTACTTGGTCTTTGGAAAGGGGATGCGGGCCGGACCAGGGGGTGGGGGAATTCGTCCGGCCCGCATCAGGGTCGTGTCAGGCATGACCTCAGCGGGCGCGTAAAGGGATTACGTCCGCATTCCAGTTGGTCCGCTTTAATTCCAACTGGAATGCTCGGATTAAAACGCTTTTCGAGGGGAAGAACATTGACGATGGTCAACGGTTTTCCTCTCAATGACTGGTTCCCGCCGAATAGCCGATTTTATTGCCCACATTATACTTGCCGTTCGGCTTCACCATGGGGATGCGTTTGACCTCCTCGAAGGTCTTGGCGTCATAGACGATCAGGGCTCCGTCCATTTCCATGATCGAGACCAGGGCATAGCGGCCGTCCTTGGTGAACTCCACGTGGGCGGTGGTTTTGCCGGGGGCCGGCTGAAGAGTCTTGATCACCTCCAGCGTCCGCAGATCAATGATCTGGATCTTATCCTTGGCCGGGCTAAAGGAATTGTCGACCCAGGCGTAGGGGGAATTCTCATGCCCGCGCAGGAAGAATCCCGGCCCCAGGGTGTCGATGACCTTGACCGTCTTCCAGTTGGTCATATCGATGACGCTGACCTTGCCTTCCTTCAGATGCGGCGTAGCCATCATGTTATGGCCGTCCTTCTGGAAGACGATGCCCGAACCCAGATGCGGCATGCCGGCTAGATCGAGATCGGCGATCTTGCGGCCCACCAGCAGATTGACCACCTCGCCGGGCTTGCCGTCACGGGCGGCGGCCATGGCGTTGCTATAGCTGGGGTCGAAGAAGAAGTCGTCCAGCACATCCTCGGTCTCGATGCTGCGCACGGCGAACAATCCCTTTTCGCACAGCCCTTCGATCATGCCCTTTTCATAGGAATGCACGAAGCCTTTGCAGACCGGCGCGGCGTTGGGATCGGTGGAGATTTCCCACATCTCCTTGACGTCCTTCAGGGCGACGATGAAGGAATGGCGCGGCGGCGCGGTATAGACCGCCGAAACCCGCGACGTATTGCCCTTGCGATCGGCCACGTCGATCACCTTGACCGGATGCAGGTCCTTGGCGTCCAGGATCACCAGCGTATGGGGCAGCATATTGCCCGCCGCCACCCACTTGCCGTCATCGGACACGGCGATATTGCGGGTATTGATGCCCACCCTTGCCTCGGCCACCAGGGTCAGGGCGTAGAGATCGTATTTCTGCACCCAGCCATCCCGCGAGCCGAAATAGACATAGCGGCCGTCGGGGGAATATTTCGCGCCGCCATGCAGGGCGAAGCGGCTTTGGAAGCGGGCCACCGGCTCGAACTTGTCGCCGTCCAGAATGGTGACGTGATGATCGCCGGCCTCGACCACGGTGAACAGGTTCAGCGGATCGGCGGAATAGACCGGCTTGTCCACGGCCTGCTGCGGATAGATCAGGCGGCTGGCCTCGATCTCGGCCATGCCCCAATGAGGCAGCGCCGGCAGCGGGCTCAAGACATGATCGGCCAGGGCCTGGATCTGCTCGGGCGTCAGCTTGTCCTTGAAGGACGGCATCTGGGTCAACGGCTTGCCGTCGGTGATGATGCGGGCGGCCTCGGCTGGCTTCATGCGGCCCAGGCTTTCCGGCATCAAGGCCGGGCCCAGCGCCCCCCAGCGGTCGCCGCCATGGCAGGCGGCGCAGTTCTCGGCATAAAGCTTCGGCGCATCTTCCGCATGAGCGGACAGGGCCGCCAACAGACCCGCCACCAGAACCAAACGCTTCATGCCGCGTCTCCCAATCCAATTTCATCGTCGGTCAGATAACAGCCCGGATCCTCGGCCCAGAAATCGCCGGTCAATTGATGCGCCCGCGTGCGGGTATTGCCGTTGCAGATGCCCAGGAACCGGCATTGGCCGCAGCGGCCGGTGACCGGGCGGGGATGCTGCTTCAGGCCAGCCATCAAAGGATCGGAGACATCGCGCCAAATCTCCGAGAAGGGACGCTGGCAGACATTGCCGAGATTATGGTGCCACCACATGGTGTCGGGATGGACCTCGCCCAGATTGTCGATATTGGCGACATTCTGCCCCGAGGCATTGCCGCCCCACTGCTCCAGCATGGTCCGCAGCATGGCGGCATGCTGGGGGAAGCGTTCTTCGGCCCAGAGCAGGAAATAAGGACCGTCTGCATCGTTGTTGCCCGTCACCCATTCCCGCCGATTGCCCTCGACGGCATCGGCCAGGGCGCTGTCGAACAGCATGTCCATGGCCTTGCGGGTGGTGCGCATCATGGCGTCCTCGGCCCGATGGCGATTGCCCCGCCCAGCATAGTTCAGATGCGAGAAATAGAACTTGGTCGCCTCCAGATGCTCCATCAGCTCCAGCACCGGCGCCAGCTGCGAGGCATTGGCCTCGGTCATGGTGAAGCGCAGGCCCGCCTTGACCCCGACCGCCTTCAGGTGGTCCAGCCCGGCAACGGTCTCGGCAAAGGCGCCTTCGCGGCGGCGGAAGGCATCATGCACCGCGCCGATACCATCGACGCTGACCCCGACATAATCGAAGCCAGCCCCGGCGATGCGCTCGGCCATGGGGGCGTCGATCAAGGTGCCGTTGCTGGACAGGCCGACATAAAAGCCGGTCTGCTTGGCCAGAGCGGCAATCTCGAACAGGTCGGGACGCAGCAAAGGCTCGCCGCCCGACAGGATCAAGGCGGGAACCCCAAAGCTTTTCAGATCGGCCATCACGGTCGCGATCTCGTCAAAGCTCAGTTCACCCTTGAAGTCGGTGTCGGCGGACAGGGAATAACAGTGCTTGCAGTTCAGATTGCAGCGGCGGATCAGGTTCCAGATCACCACCGGACCACGAGGCTTGCGCGGTTCAACCTGGGGCTTTGGATCAATCAGGGCGCGCATGAACTGGGATAGGCGGAACATGGGGGCACCCTCTTCGCGGCTTCACATTCGAAAAGGATGCCCCTGCCCCCTTGGACCGGCCTTGAGGACGGTCAAGCCCCAAGGCGCAAACCGGTCTTCTTCAGAATCCGGCTGGAAAATAGGATCTGATGATCGCGACAATGGGCCCCCAACAGATCGGCAATCGCCTCGGCATGGGCTTCGGCGGTGGCGCGGTCGCGGCCATGAACCATGGCGAACAGGTTATAGGGCCAGTCGGGCAGATAGCGGGGCCGCTGATAACAGTGGCTGACAAAGGGCAGCGCGCCCACCTGGCGGCCCAGCTCCGACACCTTGTCGTCGGGAACGTCCCAGACGGTCATGCCGTTGAAGCGATAGCCCAGGGCATAGTGATTGGGCACCGCGCCGATGCGGCGGATGATCCCCTGCTCTTGCATGGCCTGCAGGCGGGCGATCACCTCGGCTTCGGAAATTCCCACCTGCTCCGCCAGTGCGGCATAGGGGGCGACCACCAGCGGCAAGCCGTCCTGGCTGGCCAGCACGATGCGGCGGTCGATCTCGTCCAGGGCGCTCATGCCTCGAACCTCAGGCTGAGGGAATATTCCTCGATCTTGGGCATATCGAAGACCTCCAATCCGGTTTGCGCGGAAATCTCGGCCAGCACGCGGGCGACATCCTCGGGCCTTTCGGTGGCGACCACGAACCACATATTCAGGCGATGCTCGCGGGCATAGTTATGCGCCACCTCGGGGAAGGCGTTGACCATATCGGCGACATCGTTGAAACGCTCGGGCGGAGCCGCCAGCGCCGCTAGGGTCAAGCCGCCGCCCATGGCCTCGGCATTGAACAGCGGCCCGAAGCGGGTCAGCACATTATCGGCCCTGAGCGCCGTCAGACGGGCCAGCAGATCCTCTTCCGTAATGCCCAGCTGCTGGGCCGCCTCGGCATAGGGGCGCGGGCTAAGAGGGAAGCCGTTCTGCAATTCATTGATAATGCGCCGGTCGATCGCGTCCATCTTAGGCCGCCTTGTGATAGCGGGCGCCGCATTGCTTGAAGCGCCGGGTCGAGAACAACAGCTGATGGGGAATGGCCGACAGCCCCAGCCGCTCGGCCATGGCGGCCACCGCCGCCTCGACGGCGGTGCGGTCACGGCCATGCACCATGCAGAACAGGTTATAGGGCCAGCGCCCGGCGACCCGGGGGCGGCGATAACAGAGCGTCACCTCGGGACAGTCGGCCAAGGCCGCGCCGACCTGGGCCACCTGATCGTCGGGAATATTCCACACCACCATGGCATTGGCGCCGAAGCCCAGCTCGCGGTGGCGCACCACCACCCCAAAGCGGCGGATCACCCCGACCTCACGCAGGGCTTTCAGGCGGGCGATCACCTCGGCCTCGTCCATGCCGATCCCTTGACCCAATTGGGCATAGGGCCGCTCGGACAAGGGCAAGCCATCGGCCAGAGCGGAAACCAGATCCATATCGCGATCGCTCAATTCCATAGCGGGAACCCCAGATCGATGTGGAAATCTTCCAGCATGGGCAGGTCGAGAACCGCGAGGCCGGTCGCCTCTTCGATCTCGGCCAGCACGCGGGCGACCGCCTGCTTGCTGGCTGCCGTCACCACGAACCACAGATTATAGTCATGCTCGCGCTGGTAATTATGGTTCACCTCGGCCCAGGCGCTGACCTGCTCGGCCACCATCTCCAGCCGTTCAGGCGGCACCGCCAAGGCGGCCAGGGTGCTGCCCCCCACCGAGTGGGGCTTGAACACCGCGCCCACCCGACTGACCGCGCCCTCGGCCTTCAACCGCTGCAGGCGCTGACGCACCTCGGCCTCGGTGGTATCCAGCCGCTCGGCCAGCACCGCATAGGGACGCGGCTCCAGGGGGAAGTCACGCTGGAACTCATCCAGCAGGCGGCGGTCGAGGGCGTCCAGCTGCATGGCCGTCACATCCCGATCTTATGAGCACGGGCGGTGAAGAAAATGCCGCTGGGGCTGGGCACCGGCAGCTCTTCCAGCTTGGCGCGGGTGGCGGTGTCATAGACCACCACCTTGTCGTCGTCGCGGGCACTCAGCCAGACCTGCTCGCCGCGCGGGGTGAATTCCATATGCAGGATCGCCTTGCCCGGCTGCAGGGTGTCGATGACCTTGTGGCTGGGCAGGTCGATCACTTGCACCTTGCCGTTATCCGGCAGAGCGAAATTGACCCAGACCTGCCGGCCATCGGGACGCGCCATGACGAAGACCGGCTGTCCGGCCACCGGAATGCGGGCTTTCTCGGTCCAGCTGGCGGCGTCGATCACCAAGACCTCGTGATGGCCGATGGCGGGAACGAAGATTTCCCCGCCCGCCTGGGCCCAGCCGCGCAAGTGCGGCATCTTGTAGACCGGCAGAGCCGGATCGCCCTTGGCGTAATGATCAAGAATGCGGCGCACGCCCTTGTCGGCGTTCCACAGATCCAGCAGCGCCAGACCATCCTCGCCGAACAGGCCGGCGATGTAATAGCGGCCATCGGGCGTGATCAGCCCGTCATAGGGCTGCTTGCCGATGTTGGGATATTTCGTCAGCTTGGGATGGCGCGGGTCGGCGCAGTCGGCCAGCCAGATTTCCCCGGCCTCGAACAGCGAGAAGACGAACTTGTTGCCCGGCGCATCGGCCAGCCCGACCACCTTGCTGCCGTCGGTGGGAATCTCGGACAGCAGCTCCAAGGACTGGGCGTCGAACACTTTGACGCCGCCGGGGGTATAGTTCTGCACCGCCACCAGCTTGCCGTCCTGCGAGATGGACAGGCCGATGGAATTGCCCGCCTGCATGACGCGCTTGACCAGCTTGCCGGTCAGCAGATCGACCTTGCTAAGGCCCCCGTCGCGGCCCGCCACATAGGCGAAGCGTTCGTCGCGGGAATAGACCGCCGAGGCATGGCTGAGATCGCCCAGGCCATCGACGGTGGACAGCGCCTTGCCCTGGCTGGTCTCGACCACCACCACCTGACCGGTGGCGCGGCCGATAACAATCCCCATATCGCCGGTCGCGCGAGGCGTCGGAGCGCAGGCGGCCAGTGCCAAGAGCACGGCTGCCGAAGCCATCAGACGCTTAATCATGCCGTCCTCCCTTGAGATAGTTGACGATCCAGCGGGCGTCGTCTTCGAACAAAAGGCCGCGCCAGGGCGGCATGGGAGTGCCGGGGCGGCCATCCAGGATGGTGGCGACCAGTGCCTCGTCATCCTTGCCGGCCAAATCCTGCGGGTTCAAAGGATTACCCAGCCCGCCCTTCAGGGTCATGCCATGGCAAGAGCCGCAATCCTGGCGCACCATATGTTCCAGCTCGGCCTTATCCATGGACCAGGCCGGGGACGCGAACATCAGGGGCAGAAGCAGGACCGCCCACTTCATGGCCTACTCCGCCGCCAGCTTCAGAAGGTCAGAGGGAAACATCTGGCCCGCCAGGGACGCCACCTTTCCCACCAGAATCAGACTGGGCGGGAGACAGCCCTTGGCTGCCTCGGGCAGACCGGCCAGGGTGGTGGTGATCAGCCGCTGATCCGGGCGCGTGCCCCGCTCGATGATGGCGGCCGGAGTATCGGCGCCACGGCCCACCGCCATCAGATTGGCGGCAATCACCGAAGCCGTGCCCAGACCCATATAGAACACCAGCGTGCAATCGGGATCGGTCAGGCTGGACCAGTCGATCTCCAGCGCCTGATCTTCGCGGCCATGGCCGGTGATCAGCCGCACGCTGCCCGCCAGCCCGCGATGGGTCAGCGGAATGCCCATGGCCGCGCCGCAGCCCGCCGCCGCCGTGATGCCGGGCACCACATGACAGGGGATGCCCAACCCCGCCAGATGCAAGGCCTCTTCGCCGCCACGGCCAAAGATGAAGGGATCGCCGCCTTTCAGGCGGACCACCGACAGGCCTTCTTGGGCCAGTTCGGCGAGAATTTCGTTGATGCGCTCTTGCGGCACCGCATGGCGGCCACTTTCCTTGCCCACAGAGACCATGCGGGCGGACGGATGGGCAAGCGCCAGAATTTCGGAAGACACCAGACGGTCATAGACCACCGCCTCGGCCTGCTGCAACAGCCGCAGCGCCTTGACAGTCAGCAGATCGGGGTCGCCCGGACCTGCTCCGACCAGATGCACTGTTCCCAGTTTTAACATGGCCGTTGCCCCCCCCTGATAGAACTCGGACCTAGGGGCGGATTGCTTCACCCCAGATCAAACTCGGAACCGGGGGCGGATTGCTCCGCCCCCTGCCCGTTACAGCACTTAATAAATGTCGTGCTGAGTATTGTGGACGTTGAACTTGCCGGTCGGGGTGACCAGACGATCGTCCTTGATGACGGCCTTGAGCTTGCGGGTCTTGTCGTCCAGGACGACGATCGCCGACTTCTGCTCCTTGTTGTTCCACACCGAGAACCAAATCTCGGTGCCGTCATTGTTGTACTCGCCCTGCACGACGCGCTTGGCGCCTTCACCCAGGTCGGCCAGCTCGGCCACCTTGATGACTTCGTAGGGCTTGTCCAGATGGTCGATATCGAACACCGCCACCGACTGCGACATGTCGGAGTCAGGATTCAGAGGGGTATCGACCCACAGGTTCTTGGACTTCGGATTGGTCTTGATGAACAGCGAACCGCCGCCCTGACCATGCAGGGTCTCGACCACCTTCCAAGCGTTGGCCTTGTGCTTCTCGGGATCGGTACCGATCAGCGAGATGCCGTCGTCGCCCAGATCGCTGGTCGCCCAGACCGGACCATACTTCGGATGGTTGAAGTTGGCGCCACGACCCGGATGCGGCTTGATGCCGACATCGACCAGAGCCGCCAGCTTGTCGGTCTTGGTATCGACCACGGCCACCTTGTTGGAGGCATTGGCAGCCACCAGCATGTAACGACCGGTGCTGTCGAAGCCGCCGTCATGCAGGAAGCGGGCAGCGTCGATGGTGGTGGTCTTCAGATTGGTCAAATCCGAATAGTCCACCATCATGATCTTGCCGGTTTCCTTGACGTTGACCAGGAACTCCGGATGGTAGTGCGAGGCAACGATCGAGGCGACACGCGGCTCGGGGTGATAGTCCTGAGTATCGACGGTCATACCGCGGGTCGAGACGATCTTCTGGGGCTCCAGGGTGTCGCCCTTCATGATCACGAACTGCGGCGGCCAGTAGGAACCGGCGATCGCCAGCTTGTCTTCCCAGCCCTTCATCTTCGAGGTTTCGACCGAACGCGCTTCCAGGCCGATCTTGATTTCAGCAACCGAAGCCGGCTCCTTCATCCACAGATCGATCAGGTTGATCTTGGCGTCGCGGCCAATCACGTACAGGTAACGGCCCGAGGCCGACATGCGCGAGATATGGACGGCATAGCCGGTCTTGATGATCTGAACGATCTTCTTGCTCTTGCCGTCGATCAGAGCGATCTGACCGGCGTCACGCAGGGTGACCGAGAACAGGTTGTCGAGATCGAGATCGTTCTCTTTCTTCTTCGGACGCGCTTCGACCGGAATATTGACCTTCCAAGTCGACTGCATTTCCTTCATGCCGAATTCGGGCGGCTGCGGCGGCTCGTTCATGACGTAGCGGGCCATCAGGTCGACTTCGGACTCGGTCAGCTGACCCGAGGTACCCCAGTTGGGCATACCGGCGGGCGAACCATAGGTGATGAAGGCCTTCAGACCATCCAGACCCAGTTCGCGGGTCTTGTCGGTGGTCAGAGGCTTACCGGTCGCACCCTTACGCAGCACACCGTGACAGCCGGCGCAGCGTTCGAAATAGATCTGCTTGGCCTTTTCGAACTCTTCCTTGGTCAGGGTCGGAACCCCATCCTTGGTGCCGGGCTGCTCCATGGAAGCGGCCTTCATGGTATCGGCGCTCTTGGATTCGTACTTAGCGTCGGGACCATTGGTGTGGTTGGCGGGCGCGTCGGCGGCGGAAGCCACCCCGGCCAGGGTCATGCCAGCCAGCAACGCGCCGGCCCAAACCCCTTGTTTCAACATTGATTTCAACATGAAGCTAGTCTCCCCAAGTTCCAATGACCCGAGAAGTCTAGCGATGGTGCCCCCCAGCCATCTTACCTGGGATCAAGCCCCCCCATTCGCGACAACGCCAAAACGATCAAAGCCGTCCCGAAGGGCGGCTTTGATCGTTTTATTCGCACTTGGCGCACCGTGGCGAATGACGCTGAGAACGGGCTGAAGGCGATCGTTGACAGGCATAGAGGGAGACCTCCGAAAACCGTATTTCCGGAGGTCATTTGCCGACCTTCATGCGCCCCCCTTAGATCATGGGGCGCAAGAACGCTTCGCCGTCGATTAGAACTGCCCCTTATCGATATGGAAGACATCCGGGTTTCCCGGAGAGGCCACATAAGAGAGACGCAGCATCGCCTTCGTGACTTGAGGGGCCTTATCGCCGTCAGCCTTTGCCCCGGCCTTGGCATCCTTGCCTTCAGCGATGGGGAAGAAGTTCATGACCACCATATGTCCCTTGGCGTCCGCGCCTCGGAAGGCCAACACGCTGCCATTGGGCAGGGTCTGGTTCACGATGACGCTATCCTTGGCGTAACTGCCTTTCCCAAGGAAATAAGACACCAGCGCTTTCGCCGTCGCCGAGACCGGCCGCACATCGGCGCCACCGTTTTCGCCCCATACGACATTCACTTGAATGAGCTTTGCGCTGCTGGCTCCCAAAATATAGGAAATGGTCGCAGGCGGCGTATCGGGCATCAAGGTCTTGCCTGCAACCGCCAGGATCGTGGTCCGCTCGACATCATTGCTCGCCTTCGTCGGATCGCTGACCCCGAAGTCAGCCTTGATGGCTTTCTTCACCTCGGACTCGCTCATGCCAAACGTGGCGGAGCGAAAGCCGTCAATGACAGCCGGCTCTTTCTTCGGGGCCTCCACCGCCCCTTGACCACCATTGCTTTCCGCAAACGCGCCAGAGGCGCCGAAGACCACAGCCGATGCCAGAACGGCGGCTACCAAGCTCTTCCTGATCATTTCTTTTTCACCATGTTGGGATAGAACCATGCATAGAACCACTGGCAAGCCAGCTCGATATGGGACTGGATGCGGGGGGGAATCTCATGCCGTCTCGGCGGCGCGATCTTCGCCTGCTGCCGGTGCAGATATTTATGGCGGTAATGGCTGTCGCTTTCGTGCGCCCTCACCGTCAGCTTCTTGGGATTGATCTTGTGCGGCGAGACGCCGATCCAAGAAAAGATCTGCGACATGGTCGCCTCGGGCTCGGCCATCAGATCTTCGAACTTAACGAAGAACAGACGCTCCTTCACCGCCTGAGGCAGTTCCTGAACGGCCTGAATCGACGAGAGCGGCGCCCCGATCGCCTTGTCCTTGGCGAACAGCTGATCGGCTCGGCCAAAGCGGTCGTAATCCGCCAGATGATCGATGAAATCCAGCAGAACGGTCTTTTGATGCTGGGACTCGATCGAGCCGTAGATCTGCCCCAGTTCGCGGATCGAAACCAAAAGCTTCGCCTCGGGATCAAGATGCAGCAGGAACTCGATGCAATGGAGCCAGGCGCGGTTCTTATCGATCACGAACGGCTTTGAATGATCGGCGTACCACCCCTTCAAAAAGCCCTGCATCGCGGATTTCAGATTGCCGTAACTGCGGTCAAACTGAGCATCCAGTTGCGACAGCATGAATTGATCATCACTGATCCCACGCCGTGTCGCCAGCAAGGCGTTGCACAAAGGTGAGCTATGCCCCTCACAAGCAATCTCAGGATGCTCCGCCAACAATTGACAGAGAAGTGTCGAGCCTGCCCGTGGCAGACCAGCAACCCCAATAAAGCGTTGAGACATCGTGTCGTCCTTAACCAATCATATCCGGAAGGGATGAGGGTGAGAATGGAGGGCGGTAAGAGAGACGATGGCCAAACGGCAACGTCCTCAACCAGCGAAACAGCCCATGAGCCTCGATCCAGCAGGCGTAATCGACATAGACCGGATCACGCGAAAGATGGCGCTCTTCCGTCTTGGCCCGCAGAAAATAGACGCCGTTCAACGCCAGCAGCAGCAAGCCATGGCGAAGCGCCTCGAGCGCGCCGCCATGGGCCAGGAAAGGAACCGAGATCAGCCACCAGGAAAGCCCTTTGGCGATGTAGGCGGGATGCTTGCTCCAACGATAAGGACCGTTGGTGATAATGCCTCGATGAGTCAAATTGGAAAACCGAGCCCCAAAGCTCACCGTCGCCCAAACATAGATGCCTGTGAGGGTCAGAATCGCCATCCCCCAAAGCCCATAGAGGATGGGCAGGTCCCACAACCATGCCCCCCACTTGAAATTGGTCTCGTAAGCGAGGTACTGCCGCCCGAAAAGCGACCAAAACGGCTCATAGCACAGCAGAGCGACGGCCCATCCTGACCTGCCTCGAGAAAACTCCTCCAGTTTGAAGTAGAGTCCGGCCCATCGAGAGGACGGACGACATGAAGCGCAGCAGGTTTTCAGAGGAACAGATCATCGGCATCCTGAAGGAGCAGGAGGCCG
>Ga0228698_1000102_pt1 | contig 77874 bp, 71 predicted proteins | sample McNCre117_Aug_MG_FD_178015 | JGI IMG/M metagenome (GOLD analysis project Ga0228698, IMG submission 178015) | Freshwater microbial communities from McNutts Creek, Athens, Georgia, United States - 1-17_Aug_MG | ecosystem: Environmental > Aquatic > Freshwater > Creek | place: USA: Georgia...
TCATCGTCGCAAACTGGGCTGTGCTCATCACACCCAGATCGGCCACGCTCAATGCAGACACCTGCGATACGTTCAGGATGTCCACGCTGGCTGTGCTCAGCGCCACCACTTGAGCAGTCTTCAGCGCAGCAATTGCCGCCGTGCTCAGAGCAGCAGCTTGGTTGGTGCTCAGCGCACCCATTACCGCCGTGCTCAGCGAGGCCACTTGGTTGCCCGTCAGCGCATTTACCTCAGCTGTCGTCATCGTCGCAAACTGCGCCGTGCTCATCACGCCCAGGCTGCTCACACTCAGTGCCGATACCTGTGTTGTATCAAGAATGTCCACACTGGCGGTGCTCAGTGCCACCACTTGGGCGGTCTTCAGCGCGGCGATTGCCGTTGTGCTCAGCGCTCCAGCTTGGTTGGTGCTCAGCGCACTCACCACCGCCGTGCTCAGCGACGCCACCTGGCTGCCCGTCAACGCATTCACCTCAGCCGTTGTCATCGTCGCAAACTGCGCCGTGCTCATCACACCCAGATCTGCCACGTTCAGCGCAGACACCTGCGCTACGTTGAGGATGTCCACACTGGCGGTGCTCAGCGCCACCACTTGGGCGGACTTCAGCGCGGCGATTGCCGCTGTGCTCAGCGCTCCGGCTTGGTTGGTGCTCAGTGCACCCATCACCGCCGTGCTCAGCGACGCCACCTGGCTGCCCGTCAACGCATTCACCTCAGCTGTCGTCATCGTCGCAAACTGGGCCGTGCTCATCACACCCAGATCTGCCACATTCAGCGCAGACACCTGCGATACGTTGAGGGTGTCCACACTGGCGGTGCTCAGCGCCACCACCTGTGCGGTCTTCAATGCTGCTATCGCAGCCGTGCTCAGCGCTCCGGCTTGGTTGGTGCTCAGCGCGCCCATCACCGCCGTGCTCAGCGCGGCCACTTGGTTGCCCGTCAACGCATTCACTTCAGCCGTTGTCATCGTCGCAAACTGGGCTGTGCTCATCACACCCAAATCGGCCACGTTCAGCGCAGACACCTGCGCTACGTTGAGGGTGTCCACGCTGGCGGTGCTCAGCGCCACCACTTGGGCGGTCTTCAGCGCAGCGATCGCCGTCGTGCTCAGCGCTCCGGCTTGGTTGGTGCTCAGTGCGCCCATCACCGCCGTGCTCAGCGAGGCCACTTGGTTGCCCGTCAGCGCATTCACTTCAGCTGTTGTCATCGTCGCAAACTGGGCTGTGCTCATCACGCCCAGGCTGCTCACACTCAGTGCCGAGACCTGTGTTGCATCAAGAATATCCACGCTGGCTGTGCTCAGCGCCACCACCTGTGCGGTCTTCAGCGCAGCGATTGCCGCTGTGCTCAGCGCTCCGGCTTGGTTGGTGCTCAGCGCACCCATCACCGCCGTGCTCAGCGCGGCCACTTGGCTGCCCGTCAACACATTCACCTCGGCCGTGCTCATCGTCGCAAACTGCGCCGTGCTCATCACGCCCAGGTTGCTCACACTCAGTGCCGAGACCTGTGTTGAGGAGAGCGCCTGCACCTGGTCGGTGGTTAACGCAACAATATCGCTAGTCGTGAGGCCACTAATTTGCTTAGTACTCAACAGCGCGATTTGGCTTGTTGACATACCTAAAACGATGCTTGCCATATCAATATCCTTTCTATTCCGATACCTCTGGCCTAACGACCCGGAAGCCGGCACTCCCTGCAATAAGTTCTTGCCTTGTCACAAAAATGACAAAACCCGCAAGAAAACGGCCACACCACCGAAAAACACACTAGGTGGACTATGCCCCATCTTCCTAATCGACACTCACCAACAATTCTTAAGTACTTTTACAAAATAGTTTCGTGAATCACCAGGCACCCAAGATATCGGATCAAAGCAGAGTAGGCCTCGGGAAGTAAATGGAATTCGTCCATCAGTTCCAGCCTTACTGTCAATTTGCGCTACTTCAACCGATGTTGCGCACGCCGCATGGCTTCTTGGATTTGTGCAGGAGAGAGTTGGGAGCGGGAAAACTCTAGGTTGGCTCCAGCCAGTTCATCGTTGGCAGCATGGGCTGCCAGAAGCCATTTATGGGCTTCAATAGGGTCGTTTGCGACACCGTCCCCGGCGCCATAGGCCAGTGCCAAACGTGACTGCGCGCGCGCAAGCCCTTGCTCTGCGGCCTGCACAAGATAGTTGAAAGCCTCCTGCGCATTCCGGCCAACTCCCTTGCCCGTCTGAAACATCATGGCCAGGTTGTATTGCGCTTCCGGGTCCCCCGCCTGCGCCGCCAAACGCAAATAGTGAACAGATTGATCAAATTTGCCGATTCGCTCAAATAGCACTCCCAGCGTTGCCTGGGCTGGAGCAAAATTTTGATCAGCGGCAAGGTGGCACCAAGCAAATGCCTGCTTGATATCTGGGGGAAGCCCACCGGCACCACTGATATACATGCCACCCAAGTTCCACTGGGCTTTGGCATCCCCCGCGTCGGCCGCTATCCGAATCCAATGCAGAGCGCTTTTTGCGTCTCGCAACACGCCCTCGCCTGCCAAATACGCGGCACCGAGCGCGGTGGCGGCCTCTACGCTGCCATTGCGTGCGGCCTTATCCCACCACTGCGTTGCCTGCGCAACGCTGCCAGCGCCCCGACGGCCTTGCGACAAATGCAAGCCAAACAGGTACTGCGCTTTTGGCAGGCCTTGCTGTGCCGCCATTTCCAGCCAGTCAGTTGCAGCTTCCGCTTGGCTGGCATCCAAAAGAAGCGCGAGTTCCAACTGCGCTGGTGCGTAGCCACCCTGCGCTGCTTGGGTCAATAAGACCAGGGATCTGCGCCGGGATGAAGCATCGGGTGCTTGCGCCAGGCTTTGCGCCAAATGGAAGTGGGCTTCTACCACCCCTGCTTCGGAGGCCTTTTCTAACCAGGGCTTTGCCGCATTCAGGTCGTTGGCCTGCAGCAATTGGGCCAATGCCAACTGGGCCTTGGCGTGCCCCAAACGGGCGGCCTCGGTGTAGAGGCTGCGTGCCACACCTGCCGCGTGCTCTACACCCAAGCCCAGGTCGTACATCAATCCCACGCAATACTTGGCGTCCGCATCACCTGTTTCAGCGGCGTGCAGCCAACGGCCGGGGTCCAGGCGCCGCTCAGCGGACGAGGGATGGAAACGCCCGGCACGCTGACGCCCCATCTTGGCATCCAGGTATTCCAGCGCCAATTGGGCTTGGGGGTGGTCTTGGCGTGCTGCCTTGCGATACAGACGTGTGGCTTGCTTCAGGTCTTGCGCAACGCCCTGCCCTTTTTCGTAACGCTCGGCCAGCGCGCACTGCGCAGCAGGCAGGCCTAGCTGGGCCGCGCGTACCAGCCAATCCAGGGCCTCGCTTTGATCTGTTTGCGCCGCCGCCAAATCAGATAGTGCTTGCGCCAAGGCGAACTGTGCTTCCGCATGGCCCTGCTCGGCGGCCGCGCGGATGGCCTCGCGCCCCGCCGCTGGGTGGCCCTGGCTCAGCATTTGGCCTAGTTTGAATTGGGCTTTGGCGTTTCCTTGTTCTGCGGCCTGGAAGAGCCACCACATGGCGGCACGTTCATCCTGTGGCACTGCCACGCCGTGGGCGTAGCGGGTGGCCAACAGGTACTGAGCAGCAGCCAGGCCTTTTTGCGCGGCCATGCTGACCCATTCAATCGCCTTCTGCAGATCTTTGGCCGTGCCCAGCCCGTTGGCATACATCAGACCCACTTCGTACTGGGCATCGCGGTTGCCCAAACGGGCCATGCGCAAAGCCTCCGCAAATGCTTTGCGAGAGACAGGCTTTGGTTTGACCAGGCTATTCATTACACACCGCCCCCACCCAGTGCCTTGTACAACTGCGCAGTGGTATCCAGTTGCGCCCTACGCACCTGTGCCACATTCTGCGAGGCGGAAATAAACTCACGCTGCGCGTCCAACACAGCCAAATACCCGCCCAAACCGATGGTGTAGCGGGTATTGGCAACCTCCAGCAATTTGGCCTGCGCATTGCGGTTGGCCTGGGCTGATTTGAATTGCTTGGACAACGCAGTGCGGGCCGACAGCAAATCGGCAACTTCACGGAACGCCTGTTGGACGGTTCTTTCGTAGTCGGCCACGGCAATCACTTTGCGGGCTTCTGCAAGATCCACCCCGGAACTCACACGGCCGCCATCGAACAAGGGCAAGGTAATAGAAGGCTGAAATGCCCAGGCGGCCCCACTGAACAGGCTACTAAGGCCCTGGCTGGCCAGGCCTGCTGAGGCCGTCAGCAAAACCTTGGGCATAAATGCCGCGCGTGCGGCAGAAATGTTGGCATGGGAGGCGCGCAGCCTGTGCTCCGCAGCAAGAACATCCGGGCGCAACAACAACACTTCAGACGGCAAGCCCGGCGCAATGCCGGAATCCAAACCCTGGTCAAACAAGGAACCGGCATTTGTAGGCAAGGACTGGGAATTGCCCACCAGAAAGTTCAACCGGTTGAGAGCCACATTTTGCTGGTGCTGCAAGCCATCGAGATTCGAGCGGGCGCTCTCCAGCAAGGCCGCGGTGGTTTGCACTTCCAACTCGTGGGCCCCACCCAGATCGCGGCCCTTGCTGACCACATCCATCGACTGCTGGCGCAGGCCTACGATGCGCTGAGCCAAGTCCACTGCATCTCGGCCTTGCAAGTAAGCGAAGTACGCGCTGGCCACGTCGGCCACCAAACCCACTTGCACCGATTTGCGCGCCTCGTCTGACGCCAAATAGCTCAACCGCGCGGATTCGGACAGCCCTGCCAGCCGCCCCCAAAAGTCCACCTCGTACGACAACAGCGACACGCCCAGGTCATAGCGCTCGGTCGTTGTTTGAGCACCTGAGGTCAGCAATTCAGAAGGCGTCGTGACAAAAGCGCCCGAACCGTTCAGCCCCACAGAAGGCAGGCGGTCTGCCTTGGCTATTCCATACTGCGCGCGCGCCTCCAATACGCGGGCGGCGGCAATGCGCAAATCCCGGTTGTTCTCCAGCGCCAATGCAATCAGCGATTGGAGTTGTGCATCGGGGAAAAAACTGCGCCAATGAATCTTGGCCGCCTGCGAACCATCTACCGCCTGTGGCCAGGCATTGGGCACCGGAAGTTCGGGCTTTTCCATGACGGGCACGGCGGAGCAACCCGTTAGCCAAACGATCAGGATCAAAAAAAACCGACGAAGCAACACGCGTCTTCACCCCATGGATGTGTAACAGGCCCCAGTGTATGCAGCCCATGGCGGGAAGAAAGCCAAGAAATGCCCGACCAAATCCGTGTTTGATCGGGCTTAGCCCCTTAGTGCAAGAAGCGGGCGCCTTCCAAGCGACGTTCGCAGTGCGCTAGCCAAGGCTCGGCAAGCACACGGATCTGGGCGTCATTCTTGAGAATGCGCAGCATGATTTTGGTTTTCTCGGAGCGCGCCTGGGCGTCCAGTTCTTCCACACGGCCACGCAAACGCAGGTGCTCAATCTGCACGGTGCAGGCACTTTCCATTTGCACCACAGCGTCCCAGTCGCGCTGGCGCGCGGCTTCCAACATTTTGGCGCTACTGTCCTCAATGGCCCGGTAGCAACCCAGCAAGGTCTGCTCCATGGTCATGCTCCTGCAGCAAAGCTGGCATATGCCGATGAGCCATACATGCGCTGGGCGTTGGGCACGGCATTGCGCAACGAGCGGGTGACATCCACGAGGGTCTGGCCGACAGCTGCCGCATCGCGGCTGCCACCGTTGCGCAAAGAAACCCAGGCATCCAGCAGCGGGCTGAGCAGGCGCACGATTTCGTCGAGCGCGCTTACGTCGTTCTTGGAGTTGGCCTGCAGCAAACGCACCGAACAGTAGGCATACAGATCGTCCAGGTTCTGGGCAATTTCACCGCCCGAACGCACGTCCAGATGGGCGCGCAGGCCTTCACCGATGATGCTCAGCGCCTTGTTGAGCTGGGTGATTTTCTGCTGGATGTCGCGTTGTGCGATGGCAGCCTTGGCGAGCTTGATGCGGTCCAGAACGCCTTCGATCAGCAAAATGACCAGGTCCACTCCACCAGAGGAACTGGCCCGGCTTTCCAGATTGACGGATGCATAGGCCGATGCGGCGCGGGATTGAAGTGTTGTCATGGAGTAAGCCCTCAGTTAACTTAGTTATCGGCCTGAACCCAGTTGACTTTAACCAAACAGAACTGGTTTTCGCCCTCACTTTGCCGCTTTCGCAGCAGCCCCGAATCACTGTATCCGAGAAAGCCATCCCGGTATAGCCGCCCACGCCCGGACAATTTCCCAACCTGGGCAAACCGGCAAGGCACCTTACATGGAGCCGACCTTCTCGCTCGGTATCAGCAAATGGTCACGGTGCTGCAGCGAGGCCTCAATACCGGCAGATGACAACTCGAAGGCCTGACCGGGCCGCAACCACATGTGCTGGTAATTCTGCTCAGCGCAGAATCGGTCGAAAAACGCAATGTCGGAGCCCGGCAGTATTTCGATGGCGATAACGGGGCGGTGGGTCTGAATGAACTGGGCGCCGCCCATGATGACCTGAGGCTCCAGGGTTTCCACGTCAATCTTCATCAGCACCTGTTGGCCAGCAAGCTCCGCTGCATGGGCCTCGCCAAAAGCATCCAAGGTGGTGACTTCCACATTGAACTCAGCCGAATGGGTGGCCCGAAAGTCCTTGTTCAGCGAGGCAGATGTCTCGATCAAACCGTGCCCCGCCTCCGGCAAGTACAAGGTGAAGGAGCCTTTGCGCTCACCCACACCTTGGTCGTACAGCGTGATCTGCTTGTCCATTGCCGATTCGGCAATGTTGTCGGCAAATATCTTGTGAATGCTGGGCACGGGCTCGTAAGCGAACACTTTGGTGGCACCCGCCGCCACGGCCAACAGGCTGTAGTAGCCCGTGTTGGCCCCCACATCCAGAAAAATGGGCTTCCAGCCTTTGCACAACTTGGCAATGACTTCGGGCAATGGCGCCTCATAGCTGCGCCAGCCGCCTTGGTTCACCGCAGCCACCACCTGATCGCGCCCGCCGCAGTCGTTCATGTAAAAGCGCGACGTCTGCGCATCCAGTTGAACGTCAACCTGCACCCAAAAGGAATTCATTTTTGTCTTCTCCGAGATAGTCTTCCCAAAATTGCTTCAGGTCGCTGGTGAAACGGGCGTGAGAGTAGCGCGCCGCCGTGGCCTTGGCGTGCGTCAGGATGTCGGCGTACCACGAGGGGTCAGATGCTGCGCGCAAGCCTTCAGCCAGCGCATGGGCAAACGCGATGTGTTCGCCCTCTGTAATCCACAGTCCGTTGTGCGGAGTCGAGTAATCGGCGCCACCCAAACCATTGAAACCCACCACCACGCAGCCGCTGGCCATGGCTTCCAAGGGCGGCAAACCCAAGCCCTCAATATGGCTGAAAGCCGCGAAGACGGCGGACTCGTCCAGCACCTGCGCGCACTCAGCCAACGTCATGTTGTTGATGGGCACCCAGGGCACAGCGCGCAACTCGGGGTACAGGGACTTGAACAGGCCTTTGACAAAACTGGTCTCGAACTCCCGTTTGCGCGGCATGTAGGCAATTTGCAGCTTCTTTTCGCCGCTGTGCTTAAAGACTGGTGACAGCGTGGGTTGCACGGTTTGCAACGCGCCTTGGTAGCCCATGCGGCGCATCAGGCCAGAGGTGTAGTCACTGCAGGTAATGACCGCCGAAATGCCCTTCTGCGCAATCATGGAAATGTCGTCCACGCCGTTGAACAGGTAGTACGGGTTCTGGCAGTGCATGACTTTGCGCACTTGCATGGGTGCAAAGCCATCGATGTGCAGTTTCCAGGGTTCGGGCATCACGATGACGTCGTTGGGCTGGAACGTCATGCTGGAGCCTGCCCGCAAAACCGGGGCGCGAGAGGCGAAGTGCCCTATGGGGGTGTCTTCTATATAGAAGAGGTAGGCGCGGTAGCCCATTTCACGCAAGCCGATAACGTGGTCTTCGTTGACCGCTTCACCGCCGCTGTTGGCGCCACGCCGGGTGCAGTAGTAAATCGCATTCATACGGATACAGCCTCATCAAAAATTGCTTTCATCCAGTCCTGCGCCTTGTCCACCAGCATGAAGTTGTCGTTCACCCATTGGTGCAGCTGCTCACCCATCTGGTGGCGCAAGCGCTGGTCCGCCATGAGCTTGCGCAAGGCGCCAATCCACTCGGCGGGATCATTGGCACAGCGGATCACCGGTGGGTTGAGTGTGCGGTAGGGGAACACGTCGGAACACACCACCGGCCACCCCATGGCGCCGTACTCCAGCAGCCGCAGGTTGCTCTTGCATTCATTGAAGAAGTTTTGCTCCAGCGGGGCAATGGCGATGTCCAGGTCCAGACTCGACATCTTTTTGGGGTAATCCACAAAGGAAACGAAGTCGTGGTATTCCTTGATGTGGGGCTTGATCTCTTCCGTGCACATGCCCATGAAGACCCAGTCCACCTCAGACGCCGTTTCGCGCACCACCTGGGACACCAGTTCCAAATCGCCCTGGTGCTGCCCCGCGCCAATCCAGCCCACACGCAAGCGGCGGCCTACGGTTCTGGGCAGGCGCAGTCCGCTCCATTGGGGGTCCAGGCAGTTGGGCATCAGCCGCACATCACGCACATACTTTTGGTAGTGCTGAATCAGAGGCTCTGTGGTCACCACCAGGCGGTCTGATTGCTTGAGCGCCCTGGCCATGCGTTGGTGGCCTTCTCGAACCTGGAAGTTGCGGTTGGGGTGCTTTTCTGGCACCTCGCCCAGCAAGTCGTCCACCATTTGGATGATGTGTATGCCCGGCATCGCCATGCGATACTTGTCAACCATGCCCAACTGGCCATCGTCCACGGAGTGCTGCAAGATGAGGCGGTCAGGCGCCGCACGCACCAGTTCGAGCGGCTGCAAGATGCGCGTTTCGCCTCGCTTGTTGGGTATCACCACACAGGTTTGGGCCAGCCCCGCATCCTGCAGGCTATTGAGCGGGTCCACCACGCGATACTGCCCAGCGCCACTGGTCAGCGGGCATGCCAGCACGCGCGGCCTGTCGTGTCGGCGCGGTTGCCAGTCCACCACCACCAGATGCTCCACGTCATAGGGGCGCAACAGGGAGAGGTGGCGGTTGTAGCAAGGGTCGCTGGCAAGCTCGGCGGCCCACAGTCGCAGCAGGTTGTCACGTTCGTTGACGTCTACATCCGCCAGTTGCAGGCGCTTGCGGGTGTCGCGCATCTGGACTTCGACCGTTTTGCCGCCTTGGTGCAATACGCTCGTGAGCGGTGTCCACACCTGGCGCCGCCCCAACTTGCTCAAGCGCAAACAAAAGTCAGGTACCGTAAAAAACAGACCAAAGTTCTGCGCATCAAATCCATGCACTGCGGCCCAATCGGCCTTGCGAAATACAAAGCAGTGGCCCGCCACAGCACTCACATCCTGCGTCAGTTGCAAGCGCGAATGCACACCACATTCAGACAACAACCCTGCTTCGCCGTTGTAGGGTACAAAACCACCCTTGACGCCCATCACCAGCGGCCCACCCGTGACGCGCGCTTCCGCGTCACGATTGGACATCAAGCGCGGCCCCACACAACCCACGTCCGCTTGCTGCGCAATGCCGACCAAGTGACCGAGCCAGTCCTTGTGCAGCGCTTCGGTATCGTCATCGCACACCAGCACAAAGGGGCCAGCCGCTTGTTCCACGCCCGCATTGAGTGCTACTGCGTGGCTGTAGTTTTCCTGCGGGCAAGTCAGCAGCCGGACGGGCACGTCCAGTTGGACATGGGCCAGCACATATTCCACTTCGTCCAAGTGCTGCGGTTCACATACCAACAGCACCTCCGCCAAAACCGCCTGCGGATACCGCAGCAAAGACTCCAGCAGGGTACGCAAATAGCCTGTTTGAATACCAGTAGGTACCACCAAGCTCACACACGCATGCGTAGGCGCCTGGTACTCCGGCACCCAGGTTCCCAGCCGGTCCAGTGGGCGAACCAAAGAAGACAAACCAGCCTGCTTCAGATGACGGCTGCAGGCGTCGTACTCCAGGGACTCCACCTCGGTAGACAAGGCGCCCACGGCGTGCACCAGCACGGTGTCAATATGGGCCAGCGCGGCACGGCCCTGTTGGTGCAGAAGGTCCAGGGCATAGCCGTATAAGCCACCGTCAAACAGCGGCAAGCCCGCTTGTACCCACGGCGCACGGCGGGCCAATAAAGCGCTGCCAAGGTAGTTGGTACACCGCAGCAATTCGATGTTGGCATCTGGCTTGAAGAACGGGTATTGCGCAGGGCCTTCGGCCTGCCAAACGTCTTCATCGGCGTAAATCAATTGCGCTTGGGGGAAGGTGTTAACCGCCAGCCCCCACTCCACCAAACTTTGCGGCGCAAAGCGTGTGCCGGACTGAACCAGCAAAACCCAATCGCTCAAGGCGCGGCATTGCTGCTCCAGTGGAGCGCGGCCTCCGGCTGCGACCGTCACCCACGACAGATCGCTGTTTTGCTCCAGTGCATCTGGTGCGGGCTGGTCGCTCACGATAAGCACATGGGCTGGCCGCCACAGGCATTCGCCCAAGCTGTCCAAGGTATCGGCCAGCGCATCCAGTGCGCTACCACGCTGATCAATCACAACCGACAAGGCGGGCAGCTTGCCCGATGCCAAGTGCCTTGCATAAATATCGGCGTCAATCTCCCGAATCGTGCAGAACTTGCTCCAGCGCTCAAACTGTTCGTTCACGCGGCGGTACTTCATGCGATCCGCACGTGCGCCCATTTCAGCGGGTGACAAATTTTTGATATCGAGCGCATCCACACTCGCCTGGGGCCACACGGCATCCAAGGTCAGGGCATTGGCGGCCTGCTGTGTGGTTTTGACAAAGGCCTGCAAGCTGGCCTGCCAGCCGGACGCTTGTTCGATATAGTGGGCGCGCCACTGCAGCACCGTGTCTGCAGCGGTTTCAATCTGTTGCGGGTCTTCGCCCCAGGAGATGCCGTCGCACTCTTTGTCTTGCAAAGATAGCGGCTTGCTTTTCAGGGTAAATGCGTTGGGAACCATGACGACCGGACAACCACAGAGTCGCGCCAAATCGATACAGACAGAGGGTTCGAAGGCATAGAGCACGCGTGTCTTGCACAGTAGCTCGCGCATGGCCGCTTCTGTCTCATAAGCGGGCAGCGCCAAATCAACAGCGTCTGGGCCGAAATCGCGGGCTTTTCCGCCCGCAGCCACGAACTGGCTATGAATGAAAGCAATGCCTTGGCGCCCCGGCGCGTCACGCAACGCGCTGGAATCCAGCATGGCCAGATCAAAAGCGGGAACAAACACCGCATGGTGAGGTGCCACACCATGGCTGCCCTGAACATACGAAAGTGTGTGCAATGCCACGCGGCCTGTTTTTGCTGCCGATGAATTCCGTGCGTCAGGTTCATAGGCCACCTGCAGACCAATTTTCTGCAATGCAGAACTGGCTTGGCCCACCACAATCGGCTTTTTACCTGCCTTGAAGTGCGCAACGCGCAACGCTTCGGTGAGCACCGGTGTCCACAAGTCGCCGGACGGCTCACTGCCGTCCAAATATGCGGGGCAACCCAACGCATTCAATGCACTACAGAGCCTGTGCAGCAAGTTGCCATAAGTGGTCTTTCGTCCACCTGGCGGAACCCCTATGTAATACGGCTGCACTTCCCGTATCCGATCGAAACCACTGGACTGCCCCCCCTCTGTCTGCGAATTACCAGTGTTCAATGGGGTGCTCCTTGATTTATTCGTCCCGGCGTCCTCCGGGCTGGATCACGGTTGGACTCATTCCAAATGAGTCGGGCTTACTTCAGAAGTTGCAACACTTGCTGCGGCATCTGGTTGGCTTGGGCAATCATAGCGGTGCCTGCTTGCTGCAAGATTTGCGTGCGGCTCAGGTTGGCGGTTTCTGCGGCGAAGTCCGCGTCCATGATGCGTCCACGTGCAGCGGTTTGGTTTTCCACCGCCGTCTGCAAGTAGGTAATGGTTTGCTGGAAGCGGCTCTGAATAGCGCCCAGGGTCGCCCGTGAGCTGTTCACAGCAGCCAATGCATCATCAATGGCAGACAGGTTGGCGGAGTTCCCCGCATTGGCTGTGGTCAGGGCGGTGGTTACAGCCCCACTGCTTGGCAACACGCCGGTGATAGCGCCACTGGCCACACCAAGATCTGCCGCAGAGACCGTTACCGTCTGGCCAGCATTGGCACCCACCTGGAACGAAAAGTCAGCCGTAGCAGTGAACAGCGACGTACCGTTGAACTGCACCGAGCTCATATTGCGGTCCAACTCACTGGCCAGTTGGGTGTATTCCTGGTTTAACGCAGAGATGTCGCCAGATGTATTCGTGGAGTTGATGGACTGCACCGCCAACTCACGCATACGTTGCAGGATGTCCGTCACTACCGCCAAGCCACCTTCAGCCACCTGGGCCAGAGAGATACCGTCGTTGGCGTTGCGCATAGCCACAGTCATGCCGCGAATCTGGGTGTTCATGCGGTCAGCAATCGCCATACCGGCAGCATCGTCTTTCGCGCTGTTGACGCGCAAGCCAGAAGACAGACGCTGCATGGAGGTGGCCAGGCTCATCTGGCTGGCCGAGGCATTTCGCTGCGCATTGAGCGACATGATGTTGGTGTTGATGGTCATTGCCATGGGATTACTCCTTCAAAAATTCAGTCGTGATGGATCAACCCACACGGTATGAAGCGAGAGAACAATTCAACCGGGTGTTGGAGCTAATTGTTCTCTGGGCCAGAAAAAACTAAACCCCGATAAACGGGGCTTAATTCGGTCTATTTGAAGGATTCTTGGTGGCTAACCGGACTTATTCCAGGTGGTGACCTGCTGGGTCACGTAGGCGCTCAAACTGTTGAGCTTGGCCATATTGGTGTCAAGCGCGTTGTACTGCGCCAGCAACTGCTTCTGGTAAGCAGCAATATGCGTGTTGAACTTGTCGATGGTGTCGTTATTCCGGTCTATGGCCTTCTGAAAGGCTGCATTGTGGATATTGACAGCCCCGCCTGCTGCCAAGGCACCGAAGGCGAAATCGTAGATGCGTTTGGCAATACCGTTGCCCGTGGCCGTTCCCGTGGATGCACTCAAAATGGACTTGACATTGGCGGGGTCCTGAAGCGCGGCATCCAACTTGGTGCTGTTGGTCTTCAAGGAGCCATCTGACTGGACTTCCAAGCCCAGGTCACTCAATCGCTTCTGTGTTCCGCTGGTGGTCGGCCCTGCAACGCCGGATAGGTTGCGCAACATGCCCATGATGCTGGTTGCCGTGTTGTCTCCCAACAAAGGCCCCCCCGTTTTGGTGGCGGAGTTATAGGCGGTCTGGGTCTTCAGGTCGCTGTACAGCTTGTTGTAGGCATCTTGGAAGGCCTGCATTTTGGCTTTGATCGCATCCTTATCGGTAGCCACCGTAATGTCTGCGGAACTATTTGCCGTCAACAAGTTCAGCGTGAGTCCCGGCACCGCGTCCACCACGGTGTTGGACTGTGAGGTCACAGGAACACCTTCAATGGTCAACTTGGCATCGACCGCCTTTTCATAGTTCGGCAATGGCGGTGATGTCTGCGCAACTGAGCCGGTGTCGTACTGGAATCGCTCCAAACCGGCAGAGGCGCTGACGGTAAAACCACTCTCTGTTCCGGTGGAAGTTCCACGCAGTACCAATTGCTGGGTGGTCCCATTGCTCACCACCACGGCATTCACTCCCGCGTTGGAGCTATTGATTCGGCTGGCCAGCGTCGCCAACGTATCGGAGCTTTTCACCACCACTTCTACCGATGGCACCGCACTGCCGTCTGCATTTTTTTTGTCGGCAAACGTGCCGCCTGAAACAGGGTCCGCCCACTTTCCCAGCTGAAACGTCAAGACGCCGTCTGGCAGCGCATTGGCAGGCACAGTGGGATCTATCGCCGGGGTAAATGCGTTGTATTGAAGAGTCTGCGGGGCTGCAAGATTGGTCACTGCCACCCTGAATGTGCCCAACATCGCATTGGCGCCAATGGTCCCTGTGACATTGGCCGTCGCACTCGAAGTAAAGCTTTTGCTATCCCATGTGGAGGTGCTCATGAGCGCCGAAGCCGCATCCTGCAAGGAAGCAAGTTCGGACTTCACCTGACCGAACACCGACAGCTTGGTTTGCAGCGTGCTGCCCTTGGCCTGAAGCAATTTGACAGGCTGCGACTCTACCGCCACCAATTGGCTCACGATGGACTGAACGTTCAATCCACTTCCAACACCGGCAGATGAAATAGCCATATCAACTCCTTGACCTCAAAGCATAGTCTCGCTAAGCCTTACTTGTAACCCCCAGCGGTTTCACTGAAGCCTTGAAGTGCCCTGCAAATACCCCGCATATGCAAAAAGCCTGGACGAGGTCCAGGCTTTTGAGGCTCAGTTGAGAACTTATCGCAGCAGAGCCAGCACACCTTGCGGCAACTGGTTGGCTTGGGCAATCATCGCGGTACCGGCCTGTTGCAGGATCTGAGCGCGGCTCAGATTGGCTGTTTCAGAAGCAAAGTCTGCGTCCATGATGCGCCCCTTGGCAGCGGCCTGATTTTCAGCAGCGCTTTGCAAGAAGTTGATCGTGTTCGTAAAGCGGCTTTGCACAGCACCCAGGTTGGCACGTGTGTTGTTGATTGCGGTCAAGGCCTTGTCCAGCAAATCCAGATTGGCAGATGCAGCACCAACAGCAGTGGTGATCGCACTTGCACCGCCAGCCCCAAACACAGCTGACAGGTCGCCGGTAGACACATTCATGGAGGAGGCAGCCACAGAAATGGTCTGTCCCGAATTGGCACCTACTTGGAAGTCAAACTGAACAGTGGTATCCAGCAACGACTGGCCGTTGAACTGAACTGAGCTCAGAGTACGCTGAATTTCAGTACCAAGCTGCGAATACTCTTGGTTGAGCGCCGAAAGATCGCTCGACGTATTGGTACCGTTACTCGCCTGTACGGACAGTTCACGCATACGCTGCACCATATCGGTCAGTGTTTGCAAACCACCTTCAGCCGTTTGCGCCAAAGAAATGCCGTCGTTGGCATTGCGAATCGCGACATTCATACCGCGGAACTGTGCGTCCATGCGGGTGGCAATGGCCAGACCAGCAGCGTCGTCCTTCGCACTGTTGATACGCAGGCCGGAGGAAAGCCGTTGCATCGCAGTTGACAACGAAGTCCCGTTCAGACCCGCATTCCGCTGGGCATTCATCGAGTTGACGTTGGTGTTGATTGTGTATCCCATGATAAAAGCTCCTAAAAGTGTTAAACCGGATTTACCGGAGTCAGAGCAGCTGCTTGCCACCCTGACAACGAACCCTGGTTGAAGCTCGTTGTTTGATTTATCGGTTGGGCCCCGAAGAACTTTAGGGGAGTATGAGAAAAGACCGTGCAATAGGCTATCGACGGTGACTTGTAGGAAGTTCCCCTACAAGCCCCTACCGCCCGAGCTGACGGGCCAAACATCCAAAGCCTGATTCAAGTTCCGCTCCCCTGATTCCAGAATTCAAACCATGGAAGACAGCAAACAAATAGATGCTGTTTACCGGCCAAATCAACGAATCACCTACTGGAGCCTGCCATGACAAACGAACAAATTCTTTCTGAAATCCGGGAAGCCAATTTGACCTACCTGATGCTGGCCCAGAACCTGATTCGCCAGGACAAGGCAGAAGCGCTGTTCCGCCTGGGCATGTCGGAAGAGTCCGCCGACATGATTGGCGTTCTGTCTCCCGCCCAGATCCTCAAGATCGCCTCCAGCAACATGCTGCTGTGCCGCTTCCGCATGGATGACGAAATGGTGTGGAGCCTGCTCACCAACCACTCCACCAACAAGGTGGACAACGACTCCACCACCCGTCTGCACGCCAGCATTCTGATGGCCGGCCGTTTCGCCGAAACCCTGTAAACCCACTGAATCCCGGAGAAGCACCATGGCCACCAAGAGCGTACTGAACGATTCCAAGCAAGTGGAACGCGCCGTTTCCCTGATCCAGCTGGGCGCCCGCCTGCAGGTTCTGGAAAGCGAAACCGATCTGTCTTACGAGCGCCTGCTGCGTTTGTATAAGGAAGTGGCCGGTCGCTCTCCCAGCAAGGGCCAGCTCCCTTTCTCTACAGAGTGGTTCCTGACCTGGCAGCCCAACATCCACGCGTCCTTGTTCCAGAACACCTACGAATACCTGACCAAGGTCACGGCGCTGGAAGACATTGACGCCATCATGAAGGCATACAAGCTCTATACAGAGCAAATCTCCGCCTGCGGCGTGGAGCCACTGCTGTCCATCACCCGCGCCTGGCGCCTGGTGAAGTTCATCGACAACAACATGCTGTCCATGACCAAGTGCAGCAAGTGCGGCGGCCATTTTGTGAGCGAGGCGTATGAGAACAGCCGCCACTTCGAGTGCGGCCTGTGCTCCCCACCAGCCCGTGCTGGCAAGGGTGCCAGCAACGGCGGCATTTTGCTGCACTGAATTCAAGTGCCGCCACGCGGGGACGATATGATGGGTAAAGGCCCTGAAAAGCCACTCTAATCAACCCAAGGGCTCCAAAGCCCTGCTGTCACAATGCCACTATGTTCGTAATCGTTGGCTGGTTAATTTGCTTGGGATGCGTGTTTGGCGTGTTCATTGCGCACGGCGGCAATATTGGCGTGGTGCTGCACGCCCTGCCGTTTGAATTGATCACCATCGGCGGTGCCACCGTCGGCGCCTTTGTGGCCAACAACCAAATGAAGGTGATCAAGTCCACCATGAAGGGCTTGGGCGCCTGCTTCAAAGGCAGCAAATACAACAAAGCCCGCTATATGGATCTGATGGCTTTGATGTTCGACATCCTGCAAAAAGCCAGAAAAGAAGGCCTGATGGCCATTGAAGGTGACGTGGAAAATCCCCACGAATCGGCCATCTTCAAGAAATACCCCACCGTTGGCCATGACCACCATGTAGTGGAGTTCATCACCGACTACCTGCGCATGATGGTGTCCGGCAACCTCAACGCCCACGAGATCGAATCGCTGATGGACAGCGAAATCGAGACCCACCACCACGAAGAACACGCCGCCGTCGCAGCCATTCAGCGGATTGCGGGCGGCTTGCCCGCCTTCGGTATCGTGGCAGCCGTGCTGGGTGTGGTGAACACCATGGGCTCGGTGGGCCAGCCCCCTGCCGTGCTGGGCGGCATGATCGGCTCGGCGCTGGTGGGTACGTTTTTGGGTATTTTGCTGGCTTACGCTTTTGCGGAGCCCCTGGCTGGCCTGCTGGAGCAAAAGGTGGAAGAAGGCGGCAAAGAGTTGCAATGCATCAAAACCACCCTTCTGGCCAGCATGCAGGGCTACAACCCTTCTACCGCCATTGAGTTCGGCCGCAAAGTGCTGTTCTCCACCGAGCGCCCCTCCTTCACGGAGCTGGAAGCCTTCGTGAAGAAGAAATAAGAGCAGCCAAGTTACGCCATGGCAGGGGACGCAAAAAAGCTACAGCCGATCATCATCAAGCGGGTCAAGAAGTCTGGCCACGCTGCGCACGGTGGTGCCTGGAAGATCGCCTACGCCGACTTCGTGACCGCCATGATGGCTTTCTTTTTGCTCATGTGGTTGCTGGGCAGCACGACAGACGGTGACAAAAAAGGCATATCCGACTACTTCCAGTCCCCACTCAAAGTGGCCATGCAAGGCGGCAGCGGCTCCGGAGCAAGCAACAGTGTGATCAATGGCGGCGGCAACGACATCAGCCAGACAGCAGGCCAGGCAGCCAAATCGGAAAGTGAAGAAAAGCGCTCCAAGCGGGTGGCAACCGAGCAATTCCGCCAGTCCGAGGCCAAAGCCGACTCGAAGCGCCTCTCCGCCTTGAGCGCCAAGATTGCAGCGGCCATCTCCAATAACGCGAAGCTCTCCGAGTTCAGCTCCCAAATCAAGCTGCAAATTACCCCGGACGGGCTGCAAATCCAGATCGTGGACGACCAGAAGCGCCCCATGTTTGACAGCGGCAGCGCCAGCGTCAAACCCTATATGCGCGACCTGCTCCGGGAAATCGGGGTCGCCTTGAGCGATGTGGAAAACAAAATCAGCCTAGACGGCCACACCGACCGCCAGAGCTTTGGCAATGCCGCACGCGGCTACAGCAACTGGGAGCTCTCAGCCGACCGCGCCAACAGCACCCGCCGTGAACTCATGGCAGCCGGTATGCCAGAAGAAAAATTGGTTCGGGTCGTGGGCATGGCTTCCAGCCTGCCGCTGGAGCCGGACAATCCCACATCTCCGGCCAACCGGCGCATCACCTTGCTGGTGATGACCAAGGAAGCGGAAGAGCGCCTGCTCGGCACCCCGCTCACGCCGCCAACCGAAAGCGAACCCAATGCGCCGGTAGCCAAAACGGCACCCTGATGGCCGAAAATATCGGTCATACTCGTGATCAACAGAAAATTCGCCCGCGAAAGAGCTTGTCATGTCCAAAGAATTGCGTTTTTTAATCGTCGATGATTTCTCCACCATGCGCCGCATCGTGCGCAACCTGCTCAAGGAAAGTGGATATACAGACGCCGACGAAGCCGAAGATGGCTTGATTGCCCTGCAAAAGCTGCGCAACAGCAGCTTTGACTTTGTGGTCAGCGACATCAACATGCCGAATATGAACGGTTTCCAGCTGCTCGGTGAAATCAAAAAAGACGACAAGCTCAAGCACCTGCCCGTTCTGATGGTGACCGCCGAAGCCCGCAAGGAAGACATCGTGATGGCTGCACAGCAAGGCGCTGCTGGCTACATCGTCAAACCCTTCACCAAGGCTACGCTGGAAGACAAGGTCAACCACATCCTGACCAAAATGGGCATGAAATAACATGGCCGAACAGGACCCTACCCCCGCTTCGGCGCAAGATGTTCACCAGCAACTGGGGGCTCTGACCCGCCAGTTGCACGATTCATTGAATGGTCTGGGTCTGACTGCCAAGGTGCAAAACTGGGCTGGCGAATTGCCAGATGCCAAAAGCCGCCTGTCCTACATCGCCCGCCTCACCGGTGAGGCGGCTGAAAAAGTGCTCAATCAGGTGGACCAGGCCAAGGCCGAGCACGAATTCATCAAGACCGAAACCCACCGCATCGGCAAGCTCATCGCTGAAGATCCGGTAGCTGCCGTGGCCAAGGGCCATTTGATGAACTTCATTGAAGATGTGGACCGCGCCAGCCGCAAGGTGGACCAGCACCTGACCGACATCATGATGGCGCAGGACTTCCATGACCTCACCGGTCAGGTCATTGCCAAGGTGGTCAATCTGGCGGCCACCATTGAAGAGCAACTGGTGCAGCTGCTCATCCAGACCGCCCCGCCCGATGCGGTGGTGAAAGTACCAGACACCCACGAACAGTACGTTCCTGCGCTGGATGGCCCTGTGGTGGATGGCTCTGGCAATCCGGACGTGGTGACAGACCAGTCGCAAGTGGACGATTTACTGGCCAGTCTGGGCTTCTGAACTTTTCAGACTAAGCGGGGTTTCACCTCGCTTTTCAGCCTTTAGTTTGCGGGGTGCCTCGCGACAATGGTGAGAACCAATTGAACTCTCACCATGGACTCCGGCAGCCAAGATCGCAATTTACCCGCAACAGAACGCAAGCTCCAAAAGGCGCGTGATGACGGACAGGTAAGCCGGTCGGAAGACCTGTCTCACTTGGCTGTGCTGGGTGCCGGTTCACTGGCCGTGGTCTCGCTGGCCCCCCGTTTGTATGAGTTGCTGCGCCAGGAAATGGGCCGCCAACTCACCTTTGATGCACTCACCATCCAAGGCACCGGCTCCTTGTTTCTGCGCCTCAACGAAGCCGTCACCCTGTGCATTGGCGCTTGCGCCGTGTTTGCCACCATCGTGATGCTGGCCTCCGTCTTTGCTGCGGTCTCCTCGGGCGGCTGGGTAAGCAGCTTGACGCCTTTGATGCCGGACTTCAGCCGCCTCAACCCCATTTCCGGGTTTGGCAACCTGTTCAGCAAGAAGAAGCTGATTTCCACCGCCAAGATGGTGCTGATCACCAGCGTGCTCTTCACCATTGCCGCCATCTTCTTGCGCAATGGTTTGGTGCCCATGGCCTCCTTGGTGCTGCAGCCCTCCACCTCCGCGGTCATGCACCTGCTGCAGTGGCTCATGGGGGGCGTGGGCCTGATGCTGCTGGTGATTTTGCTGGCTGCCATGGTGGATGTGCCTTTGCAAAGCTTTCTGCACAAGGGCGAAATGAAGATGTCGCACCAGGAAGTGAAGCAAGAGGGCAAGGAAAGCGACGGCAATCCGCAAGTCAAGCAAAAGATCCGCCAGAAGCAGCGCGAACTGGCCAACAGAAGCAGCATCACCGCCGTGCCCAAGGCCGACTTTGTGGTGATGAACCCTACCCACTTTGCCGTGGCGATCAAGTACGACGAAAAAACCATGGTTGCGCCCCAAGTTGTCTCCAAGGGTGCCGACCTGCTGGCCCTGAAGATTCGGGACCTGGCCAAGAACCACTCCATCCCGGTGCTGCAATCCCCCATGCTGGCGCGTGCGCTGTACGCCAATGCTGAGCTGGACCGCGACATCCCCTCCACGTTGTACACCGCCGTAGCTCAGGTGCTGGCCTATGTGTACCGCCTGCGCGCCGCACTGGCAGGCAAGGGCCCTTGGCCCGATGAAGTGCCCCAACCCTTTGTGCCTCCGGAACTCGATCCGCTGTCCAAGACACTGAAAGCGGCTAAGCCATGAACGCCCAAATCAAGAACCTGCAAGCCTGGTACAGCAACAACGCTGGCGTAGTCCAAGGCGCTGCAGCGCCCATGTTGGTGGTGGCCATTCTGGCCATGATGGTGCTGCCACTGCCGCCCATGCTGCTGGATGCGTTTTTCACCATCAACATCGCCGTGGCCCTGATGGTGATGATGGTCGCCGCCTACATGGTGCGCCCGCTGGACTTTGCCGCCTTCCCCAGCGTGCTGCTGCTCACCACCTTGATGCGCCTGTCTTTGAACGTGGCCTCCACCCGGGTGGTGCTGCTTGAAGGCCATACCGGCGCCGGTGCGGCCGGTGCGGTGATTGAGGCCTTCGGCCACTTCCTGATCGGTGGCAACTTTGCCGTCGGTCTGATCGTGTTTGCCATTTTGGTGGTCATCAACTTTGTGGTGGTGACCAAGGGCTCCGAGCGCATTGCCGAAGTGTCGGCCCGCTTCACCCTGGACGCCATGCCCGGCAAGCAGATGGCCGTGGATGCCGACCTGAACGCAGGCCTGATTGACGAAAAAGAAGCCAAGCGCCGCCGTGCCGAAATTGGCGAAGAAGCCGACTTCTTCGGCTCTATGGACGGTGCCTCCAAGTTCGTGCGCGGTGACGCGATTGCCGGCATCTTGATTTTGCTGATCAACATCTTTGGCGGCTTGACGGTGGGTGTGCTGCAACACGACCTCAGCCCCTCGGAAGCAGCCAACTCCTACATCCTGCTGGCAGTCGGTGATGCGCTGGTGGCGCAGATTCCTGGTTTGCTGATCTCGGTGGCGGCTGCCATGGTGGTGTCGCGCGTGGGCAAAGAAACCGACATCGGCAAGCAGATCGTGGGCCAGATGTTTGCCTCGCCCCGCGTGCTGGCCATTACCGCCACCATTTTGTTTGTGCTGGGCATCATCCCCGGCATGCCGCACTTTGTGTTTTTGGCCATCTCTGCCGTGCTGTTTTACGGCGCCTGGATGCTGGCCAACCAGCCCGTGGTGACCGAAACCGAAGTGGTGGCCCCGGTGGTCAACCCCGACGGCGAAGCCTCCTGGGACGACCTGCAGCCGGTGGACCAACTGGGCCTGGAGCTGGGCTACCGCCTGATTGCGCTGGTGGACAAGACCCGCCAGGGCGACCTGCTCAACCGCATCAAGGGCGTGCGCCGCAAGTTTGCGCAAGAGGTGGGCTTTTTGCCCCCGCCCGTGCATGTGCGCGACAACCTGGAACTCAAGCCCAGCGCCTACCGCATCACCCTGCGCGGCGTGATCGTGGGCGAAGGCGAAGCCTTCCCCAATATGTTTTTGGCCATCAACCCCGGCGGCATCACCACACCGCTGATTGGCACCGCCACCACCGACCCCGCTTTTGGCCTGCCCGCGCACTGGATCGACGACAAGCAAAAGGAAGCGGCGCAAATGGCCGGTTTTACCGTGGTTGATTCAGAGACTGTGATGGCCACCCATTTGTCACACTTGATGCAAGTTCAAGCCTCCAAGCTGCTCAGCCGTACGGAGACCCAACAACTGGTGGAGCACGTTGCCAAGCTGGCTCCCAAACTGATTGAAGAAGTCGTACCCAAAATGGTCTCTATCGCCGTGTTCCAGAAAGTCCTGCAGTTGCTGCTGGATGAGTCGGTGCACATCCGCGACATCCGCACCATCATCGAATCGATTGCCGAACACGCCACTTCAACCACCGACCCGGTGGAGTTGGCCAAGCGGGTGCGCGTGGCCTTGTCGCCCGCCATCGTGCAGCAGATTTACGGCCCCACCCGCGAGCTCAACGTGATTGCCATCGACCCCGGTCTGGAGCGCCTCTTGGTGCAAGCCCTGGGCGCGGCCAACGGCCCGGCACTGGACCCCGGCGTGGCCGACATGCTCTCGCGTACTGCGGCTGAAACCGCCATGAAGCAGGAAGAAACCGGCGTACCGGCCTGCCTGCTGGTGCCCGACCAAATTCGCGGATCGATTGCGCGCCTGCTGCGTCGCGTCGCCCCCCGCTTGCAGGTGCTCGCCCACAGCGAAATTCCTGAAACCCACACCATCCGCATTGGCCCGATCCTCCGAGGTGCAACATGAACATCCAACGCTTTACCGCCGCTACCTCCCGCGAAGCGCTCGCCAAGGCCCGCATGGCTTTTGGCGAAGGAACCTTGATCCTCTCCAACCGCCCGATTGAAAACGGCGTGGAAGTGGTGGCCACTGGCGAAGACAGCCTGGCCGCGATGGACCAGAACGCATCCAACTTCGGCCAAGGCCGCCAAGCACCGCAACAGCAAGCCCAGCCGCAACCGCAGCGCCAACGCCAGGCAGAGCCCGTAGTGCAGCGCAGCGCAGACACCACCGTGGAAGAAGACGCCAACCAGTTGGCCATGAGCACCCTCTCCTTCCAGGACTATGTGCGCGAGCGCATGGCCAAGCGCCGCCAAGAGGAATCCGGAGAGGTCGCCAAGCAAATCCGCGTCCCCCACGAAGACGCCCCTGCTCCCCGCACGCCTGCGCAACGCCCCGCAGCAGAACCCCTGCGCAGCTTTGCGCCACCCGTGTTTGAAGAACACAAGCCCGTCGTGGTCCCCAAGGCCACGCCCGCACCGCGCGCAGAAGCCGAAGACAGCGCCCAAGGCATGTCCCCCAGCATCAGCCGCGAACTCAACGCCATGAAGGAGCTGATTGAAGACCGCTTCAACACCCTGAACTGGCTGGGCCAGGCACGCCAGAACCCGATTCAGGCCAACCTCATGCTCAAGCTCATCCGCGCGGGCTATTCGCCCACGCTGGCACGCACCATCCTGGAACGCCTGCCCGCCAACGCCGATGCCATGCAAGCCATGCAATGGGTGATGGACGTGCTGGAGCGCAACCTGCACACCGACGCCAAGAGCGTGCCGCTGCACCAAGAAGGCGGCGTGTTCGCGCTGGTGGGCTCCACCGGCGTAGGCAAGACCACCACCGCCGCCAAGCTGGCCGGCCTGTGCGCCCGCACCCACGGCCCCAACAGCGTGGGCCTGATCACACTCGACTCCTACCGCGTGGGCGCCCAAGAACAACTGCGCGCCTACGGCAAGATGCTGGGCATCGTGGCCCACCTGGCCCACGACCGCGCCGCCCTGCAAGACCTGCTGGGCCTGCTGGCCAACAAAAAAATGGTGTTGATCGACACCACAGGCCTTGCCCCGCGCGACCCGCGCAAGCGCGAGATGATGGACCTGCTGGACATCCCCGGCGTCAAGCGTATGTTGGTGCTCAACTCCAGCGGCCACGGTGACACGCTGGAAGACACGGTCACCCACTTCAAGACTGCGGGCAAGCAGCAGGTCATCTTCTCCAAGATTGACGAAGCCGTGAAGCTGGGCCCGGCCATTGACGCCGCCATCCGCCACCAATTGGTGCTGCGCGGCGTGACCACCGGCCAGCGCGTGCCCGAAGACTGGGAAGCCGCCGACGCCAACAAGCTGGTGCGCGCTTCGCTGCGCTCGGCAGGCAACTCGGTGTACGACCCAAAGATGTCCGACCTGGGCTTCATCTTCAGCAACGCCACGACCGACGCAGCAACCCAAGGCCTGTTCCATGCGTGATATGCCGCTCAACCAGGCAGTGGGCCTCATGGGCCTGGGTGCCACGCAAGCGCCGCAGTTGCTGGCGGTGGTGAGCCATGGCGACCCGCGCACTGAGCTGCCACTGCTCTGGCAACTCAGCAATGCCTTGAGCCAGCTGGGCTACGGCGTCACGGTGCTGGACGCGAACATGGCCGAGTCGGCCCGCAACCCCGGCCTGCAACAGCTGCTGGACTACCAGTTCGGCCACGGTGCGGTGGAGCCCGACGGCCCCGAATGGAATGTGCTGCCCGCCGCGCTCGGCATTCAGGCACTGTGCGCACTGGGCACCAAGCCCGCCCACAGCCTGCAGCGCCTGGCCCACACCTTTCAGAGCAACGGCGTGGTGGTTCTGTACGCCAGCGTGGACGCGCTGTGCAAGCTGCTGGCCCACACCGACGTGCGCCCTTTGCTGAGCCTGTCGCAAGAAAAAAATGCGCTCATGACCACCTACCTGGCCCTCAAGCGCCTGCTGCGCAACGCCGGACTGGAGCCCACAATTTTGAATATGATGGGCAGCGGCGAAGAAAGCCGCAAAGGCCCCGCTGGCGTTGCACACGCACTGAGTGAATGTGCCAAGAACTTTCTGGGTTACGCGGTTCAAGCGGTTCGCATTGATCCTGCGCAAACAGAGGCACAGCTCGATACCGATATGCGGCGACTGGCAACCCGTTTGCTGGAAAATGCATTACCGCTCAAAAGCCACGCTTTGGGCGCCACGGGTTTTCAACCATCGGGATACAGGGAATTGAGCAGGAGCCATTGATGTACACGGCCAAAGGTCAACTCGACCGCAACGCGCTGATCAAGCAGTACCAGCCCCTGGTGCGCCGCTTGGCGCATCACATGATGGCCAAATTGCCTCCCAGCGTGGAGGTGGACGACCTGATTCAGGTGGGCCTGATCGGTCTGGCCGACGCACTGACACGCTATGAGGCATCCCAAGGCGTGCAGTTTGAAACCTTTGCCACCCAGCGCATACGCGGCGCCATGCTCGATGAGTTGCGCGAGAACGACTGGATGTCGCGCGGTTCACGCAAGAGCCAAAAAGACATTGAAATTGCGATGCGCAAGGTCGAGCACAAGGTAGGCCGCACCCCTCTGGAGTCCGAAATTGCAGCCGAACTGGGCATGAGCCTGCCCGATTACCAAGCCCTGCTGGGCAAGGTGCGGGGTACGCAGTTGCTGTACCTGGAAGACATGTCGGGTCGCAACGAAGACGACGACACCTACCTGGACCGGCATGTGGCCGATAACGAGGCAGATCCGCTCAATATGTTGCGCGACCAGAAGTTGCGTGAAGCGTTGGTGGCCGCCATCAAGCTGTTGCCGGAGCGCGAGCAGTACATCATGAGCATGTACTACGAGCAGGACATGAACCTCAAGGAAATCGCCGCTGTTCTGGAAGTGACCGAGTCGCGGGTGTGCCAGTTGCACAGCCAGTCGATTGCGCGGTTGCGGACCAAGATGCGGTCGCACTGAACTCCCCTGATCTGCTTTATTGGTTGCGCTGGGTTTTTGCTTGCCTGCTTGCGGGTGGGTGGGACTGGCGGACCGGGTATCCCTTCTCCAGCCCTACGCGCGGGGGTCTGCTTCTGGTTCTCCTACCCCTTGGTGTCAACGCCGTTGTTGGTGCGCGGCTTCTGTGGCAACCGCGAATTCGGGCTTCCGAAGGGACACCCGATCCGCCAGTCTGTGACGACCTGTGTTTGCCTGCCGGTGCCAACCTATGTTTGCTCTTGGCACGCGATCACCCGCGCTGAGAGGGGTATGCCGGGTGACGATTTGTGGTACCCCACCATGAGGAACCCGGCATACCCCTTTCAGCGCAGCGAAAGAAGTGCCTCAACAAAAACACAAAGTCAGGCAGCCAACACCTTGAACTGCCCACTCTGCCGCGCCACCGATCCGTACACCGAATTGCCACCCGAATAGGTGGATTTGGGTGGTGTGGGGACCACGATGGCCAGGGCCTGTTGGGTGTAGGCGGCTTGGCGGGAGAGGTTGTCGCGCAGCATCTGCAACGACTGGGCCATGGTCTTGACGCGCTGGCGCACCACTTTTTGGGCTGCCGGGCTGCTGGGCGTTTGCAGCAATTTGGCCAGTTGCACGCTGATGGAGTGCAGCGCCTCGCTGGCGGTTTCGAGACGGGGGGCATCTCCGGAAGCCAGAAACGCCGCGACCTGGTTGAACTGTTGTTCAGCCAGGTCGAGTTGGGTCATGACAGCATCTTGCATTTCAGCTCCTTCGCACTGGGTGTGCGCAGGCCCGAAAAGCCAAGCCTGCGCTTACGTCAAATTGTTCGTGTTCGACATGAATTCTTTGGCGCTGGACAGCAGCTTGTCGGCAATCGCTTCCGCGTTGACGACAAAGGTTCCGTCCTGAATGGATGCCTTCACGGCTTCCACCTTGGCGCTGTTGATTTCTGCCGATTGGTTCACGGCGTCCTTGCTCAAGGAACGGGCCGTGCTGCCGATGGAAACCGCAACCCCTGCGTTGTTGGCAGTGGCCTTGGCTGTTTGTGCCGCGCTCTGCTCCGCCTTGGGGGCATTGGCTGCCTGGGACTTTTGTCCCGCAACTTCGGATACGGATGGACTGGTAACTCTGCTGATCATGATGGGCTCCAAAACTACGATACGCGTAGCCTCGTACGAAAGTTATCGGCCCGAATCTAGCGGACTTTAGGACTAATTTCATCCCGTACGCCATTTAAAGCTCTATTTTGACTGTACGTGCATCCAGCACCGTGCCACTGGCAATGCGCCCGTTGTCCATGCGCACGCGGGCGACTTGGCCAATCACGCCGGCCGACAGGGCCTGGGCATCGCTGGACACCTGAAAACCCACGCCCTCAGCAACCACCCGAACTTGGGTGCCCGCCTGAAAAACCTGGGTCGGGCGCACCATGCCTTGGCGCATGACCTGGCCAGTGGTCAGCGCGCGGGTGGCCGTTTGGCCCAGCCACTGCGAGGCATCGGCCAGAACGGGATTGGTGTCTTCGGCCCAGTCCACCTCGGACAAGACCATGTCGCCCTGCACCAGGGTGTTGCCCATCATGACCTGACCGCGCACCACCCAGGCATTGCCAAAGGCCTTGACCGTGACGGGCACGCTCACATTCCAGCGGGAGACGCCATCGACGCAACGCACCCCCACCCGGCTGTGGCCCCACAGGCGTGCACCGGGGGGCAGGTAGGTTTCCACATTGCCACAGGGCGCCAAGCGCAAGCGGCTGTCCAAAGCGCCTACTGAAATATCCAAGCGCAGGTGCGAAGCGTCTTGCGGCAGCATGGCAGCAGCATTGCTGCGCGCCCACTTCAGGGCCATGGCGGCGTAGTCGGGTTCTTGTTGCGCACGGGCATTGGCCCCCAACATCAACAAGGCAGACACCACCACAGCGGCCCGCCAAGCGAACCACCGAACTGCGTTGTGCTGCATGGAACCTATCCTGCGCATAGCCATCTCTCCTGACGCCCGACACGGGCCTCTATGGCGGCAACTATAGGCAGGCAACACGCTGGGCAAAGAGCGCAAATGCGCCCCAAAACCGGCCTTATTCCCCGGCTAAAAAATTAAAGGTTTTCCCATAATTGCCTCACGTCGCAAGCCACAGGTCTCTCTGGGGCTCGCCATTCCCAATATGAGGTAAGCCATGTTTGCCAATTTGACCAACGGTCTGGACCTTCAATCCAAAGCACTTGTGCTTCGGGCTGAGCGCCAGCGCGTCATTGCCAGCAACATCGCCAATGCCGACACCCCTAGCTACGTGGGCCGCGACATCAACTTCAAGGAAGCGATGAGCGCCGCCCTGGGCGACAGCAGTGCCGGTGGCCGCCTCACGCTGGCCCGCAGTGCGGGCAGCAGCATTGGCTCCATCTCCGATGGCACCACCCACGCCGGTCACATCCCGCTGCAAAGCAGCATGGGCAGCCTGGGCGGCGATGCATCCAATTTGGCCTACACGATTCAAAGCCAGCCTGCCATGGACGGCAACAGCGTGGACCTGGACCGTGAGCGGGCCAACTTTGTAGACAACTCGGTCCGCTATGAAGCCACCCTGCGCTTTATTAACGGCTCTTCGCGCACGATCTTGAGCGCCATTCAAGGCCAGTAGCACTCTGACCACACACCAGGAGTAGCCACATGTCCATGTTTTCCATCTTCAACGTCTCGGGCAGCGCCATCAGTTCGCAGGCCCAGCGCCTCAACGTGGTGGCCAGTAACCTGGCCAATGCCGATGCCGTGGCCGGGCCTGATGGCAATGGCTACAAGGCACGCCAGGTAGTGTTCGAGACCGTGCCCATGGGCAGCCAGGCGTCCAACGGTGTCAAGGTCAGCAACATTCTGGAAAGCCAGGAACCGCTGCGCCGCGTGCACAACCCGTCGCACCCCTCGGCCGATGCCGATGGCTACGTGACCCAGAGCAACGTGAACCAGGTGGAGGAGATGGTGAACATGATCTCCGCCTCGCGCTCGTACCAGAACAACGTCGAGGTGATGAACACCGCCAAGACCTTGTTGCTCAAGACCCTGCAAATGGGCCAATAAACATTTAAGGAAGCACCATGGTCGCCGCTGTCTCATCCTCTACCGCCGCTGCATCCACAGCCTCGTCTTCGGCGCTGAGCTCCACCACGCCCCAGGACCAGCAAGACCGCTTCCTGAAGCTGTTGGTAGCCCAGCTCAACAACCAGGACCCCATGAACCCCATGGACAACGCGCAGATGACTACGCAGATTGCGCAGATCAATACGGTGTCGGGCATTACCCAGCTCAACGAGACCATCAAGTCCATGGCCGCGCAGTACACCTCCATGCAAATCATGCAGGGTGCCGCCATGATTGGCCACCAAGTGGTAGCCGACGGCAACACGCTGGCCATCGACAAGACCACGGGCGTAGGCACCGGCGCATTCAACCTCGACACCGCGGCCAGCACCGTGCAGTTGCAGGTGCAAACAGCGGGCGGGCAAATCATCGACAAGGTGGACCTGGGCGCCATGACGGCCGGCATGCACAACATCGAGTGGGACGCCTCCAAGTACACCGGCACGGGCAACCCTGTGTTCCAGATCATTTCCAAGCAAGGCAGCACCGCGGTGACCAACACCACGATGGTGCGCGACGCCATCGCGTCGGTCGGTACCGACAGCACCGGCGCCATGAACCTGTCGCTCAAGAGCGGCGGCAGCATCAAGTACGACGCCATCAAGTCCATTCAATAAACACGCAACGAGGACCCCACCATGAGCTTTCAAACAGGACTCTCCGGCCTGAACGCATCCAGCCAAAGCCTGGACGTGATCGGCAACAACATCGCCAACGCCAACACCGTGGGCATGAAGTCGTCCCGCGCCGAATTTGCCGACCTGGTGGCATCCACCATTGGTGCCGGTGGCAGCGGCAACACCCCGGGCATCGGCACCGCCGTGGCGGCCATCTCGCAGGAGTTCACCCAGGGCAACGTGAGCATTACCGGCAACTCGCTGGACGTGGCCATCAACGGCGGTGGCTTCTTCCAGCTCACCAAGACCGATGGCTCCACCGCCTATTCGCGCGATGGCCAGTTCAAACTGGACAAGGACGGCAACATCATCACCAACACCGGCTCCTTCCTCATGGGCTACCCCACGGACGTGACCGGCGCTACCACCAGCTTCACCACCCAAAAGCTGAAGGTGCCCACAGGCGCCCCGATTGCGGCCAAGCCCACCACGTCCATCACCGCCGAATTCAATCTGGATGCGCGCGCACCCACTGCAATTCCGTCCACCTCGGCATCGCAATACGGCACCTCGCTGATTGCCTATGACTCGCAAGGCGTGCAAGTGCCGGTGAGCCTGTACTTTGTGAAGAGTTCCCTCAACACCTGGGACGCCTACGACAACCTGGCCACCGCGCAGGCGGCCATTACCAACACCAACAACTCAGGCTCCGTGGCCACCATGGTGTTTGGCGCCAATGGCGCGCTCACTTCGCCGACCACGCCACAGCCCATCACCCTGACGTCGCCGCAAGGCACCTTCCCGGTGAACCTGGACATGACCAAAGCAACCCAGTTCGGGGTGAACTTTGCCATCTCCAACCTGTCGCAAGACGGCTATACCTCGGGCGAATTCACCGGCTTGAGCATTGACGGCAAGGGCATCATTACCACCCGCTACTCCAATGGCCAGACCATGAAGGACGGCGGCATGGTGGCGCTGGCCGACTTCCGCAATGTGCAGGGCCTCAACCCCACGGGCGGTGGCGAATACCAGGACACCTTCAAGTCCGGCCCCCCTGTGATGGGCCAGCCCACCGTGGGCCGCTTTGGCGAGTTGCGCTCTGGTGCACTGGAAGAGTCCAACGTGGACCTGACCGCCGAGCTGGTCAACATGATGACCGCGCAGCGCAACTACCAAGCCAACGCCCAAACCATCAAGACGCAAGACCAGATCATGTCGACCCTGGTCAACCTGCGTTAAACCGGACTAGCACGCCATGGACCGCCTGATTTACACCGCCATGACCGGGGCCAGCGCCGCTGCCAACCGGCAGTCGATTCTGGCGAGCAACTTGGCCAATGTGTCCACCAATGGTTTTCGCGCCCAGCTCGAAACCTACCGCTCGGTGCCTTTGCGTGGCGAAGGCGCCAGCACCCGCGTGTTTGCGGTGGAATCCAGCGCCGGTTTTCTGGACAAGCCCGGCGCGGCCCAGCAAACCAACCGCCCGCTGGATGCCATGACCACCGACAAAAGCTGGTTTGCGGTGCAGGGCCTGGACGGCAACGAGGCCTACACCCGCAACGGCAGCTTTGAAGTGGCCCCCGACGGCACCCTCAAGACCTCCAACGGCCTCACCGTGCTGTCCAACGGTGGCGCCCCCATTACCGTGCCGCCTGGGGCTGAAGTCACCCTCAGCAACGACGGCACCCTGAGCGCCAAGGTGGGCAACCAGCCCATCAGCGTGCTAGGCAAACTCAAGCAAGCCACCCCCACCGCAGACGACCCGCTCAAGCGCGGCGAAGACGGCCTGTTCCGCACCTTCTCGGGCAACCCGCTGGACCAGGACGACACCGCGCGCCTGCATGTGGGCGTGCTCGAAGGCTCCAACGTGAACGCGATTGAAACCATGGTCGGCATGATCCAGACCGCGCGCCAGTTCGAGGCGCAAACCCGCCTGATGACCAGCACCGAGGCCAATGACCGCGCCGCTGCCCAACTGCTTGGCCTGCAAGGCTAAACCTCATTAGGAGACATCACCATGATCAACTCACTTTGGATCTCCAAGACCGGCATGGAAGCCCAGCAAATGCAGCTGGACGTGATTTCCAACAACTTGGCCAATGTGTCCACCAACGGTTTCAAAAAGGCCCATGCCGTGTTTGAAGACCTGATGTACCAAAACCTGCGACAAGTGGGCTCCACCAGCGCCGAGCAAAGCACCCTGCCCACCGGCCTGCAAGTGGGCCTGGGTGTGCGCACCGTGGCCACCAGCCGCAACTTTGCGCAGGGCAGCATGCAGCAAACCAATAACAACCTGGACGTGGCCATCCAGGGCAACGGTTTCTTCCAAGTGACCATGCCCGACGGCACCACCGGCTACACCCGCGATGGTTCCTTCCAAATCGACAACCAGGGCCGCATGGTCAACGCCAACGGCCTGCTGGTGCAGGGCGGCATTACCGTGCCCTCCAACGCCACCAATGTGTCGGTGGCAGCCAACGGCACCGTGACCGCCAGCATCCCCGGCACCACCGCACCGCAAAGCATTGGCACCATCACCTTGGCCGGTTTTGTGAACCCGGCCGGCCTGGAGCCCAAGGGCCAAAACGTGTTTGCCGAAAGCGCCGCCTCCGGCCAGCCCAACGCGGGCACTGCAGGCACCAATGGCCTGGGCAACATCATGCAAGGCTTTGTGGAAACGTCCAATGTGAACGTGGTGCAAGAGCTGGTGAGCATGATCCAGACCCAGCGCGCCTACGAGATGAACTCCAAGGCCATCACCACCTCCGACCAGATGCTGCAAAAGCTCAGCCAGTTGTAAACCGATAGAGGCACGCCATGACTTCCCTGCCCACCACCTTCGTCCGCCGCTGCACCCTTGCGGCTGCCGTGCTGCTGTGCGCCGCCTGCGCGCCGCTGCCGCAAAAAGCAGTGGTGGACTTTGCCGAGCCCCGGGTTACTCCTGCAATCTCAGCTTCCGCAGAAGCGCAAGCTCGGCGATCCAATGGAAGTTTGTTCCACGCCACCAGCTACCGCCCTGCCTATGAAGACAGTCGCGCACGGCTGCTTGGAGACTTGGTAACCATCACACTCAAAGAAGAATTGAAGGCCACGCAAAACAGCGGCTCCACGGTGGGCCGTACATCAGGCATCAACAACGGCCTCACGGTGGCACCGCCAACCAGCCTGTTCGGCGCAGATCTGTTGAATCTGCGACTGAACGCCAACACTACCAACACCTTTGAGGGCAAAGGCGACTCGGTGGCAAACAACAAGTTTGAAAGCCAAATTACCACCACCGTTATTGAAGTACTGCCCAACGGCAACCTAGTGTTGTCAGGTGAAAAGCAGATTGGACTGAATCAGAACGTGGATGTCATGCGCTTCACCGGTACGGTGGATCCACGCTTCCTGCAGGCGGGCAACACCATCGATTCAACCCAAGTAGCCAACGTTCGCGTGGAATCACGGGTACGTGGTGCCCAGGGCGAAGCACAGACAGTTGGCTGGTTATCCCGGTTCTTTTTGAGCTTTAACCCGTTCTAAAGATGTCCAGAATTGTGCCGAGGGGTAAAGGGTCCAGTCGGGCCTCCCCTTTTACCGACTCTGCACATGACTACTCCGACACACACGCACAAGGGCACCGGCCAGCAGCAGCTGTTCAGGCTGTGGGCGGCGGTGTGCTTCACGCTTCTTAGCCTGCTGATCACGCCTGCAGCCCAGGCCGCCCGCATCAAGGAAATTGCCTCCATCGAAGGCGTGCGCAGCAACCAGTTGACCGGTTTTGGCCTGATCGTGGGCCTGGACGGCACGGGTGACCAAACCACCCAAATGCCCTATGCCACACAGGGCCTGGCCAATTACCTGCGCCAGCTTGGCCTCACCCTGCCCGCAGCGCAACTGGCCCAACTGCAAATGAAAAACGTGGCCGCTGTGCTGGTCACCGCCCAACTGCCCGCCTTTGCCCGCCCCGGCCAGTCGCTGGACGTGAGCGTGTCATCCATCGGCAATGCCAAGTCCGTCAAGGGTGGCACCCTGATTGCCACACCGCTCAAGGGAGCGGACGGCGAGGTGTACGCCATGGCCCAGGGCAACATCATCGTGGCCGGTGCCGGTGCCTCGGCTGGCGGCAGCAAGGTCACCGTCAATCACCTGAGCGTGGGCCGCATTCCCGACGGTGCGCAGGTGGAGCGCTCGGTGCCTACACCCTTGCTGGAAGGCAGCAGCATCAGCCTGAGCCTGAATTCATCGGACTTCCAAACCGCCCGCAAAGTGGCAGCCTTGTTGAACCAGCGTTTTGGCAACGGCATTGCCGCTGCGCTGGACGGCCGCACCGTGCAAGTGCAAGTGCCTCCTGGCCCGAACGACCGAATCGCCTTTATTGCCGAGATGGAAGAGCTGCCAGTGGAAGCGTCCGTGCAGGCGGCCAAGGTCATCATCAACGCGCGCACCGGCTCCATCGTGCTCAACCAGGCGGTCACCTTGGGCGCCTGCGCGATTGCCCACGGCAACCTGTCCATCAGCATCTCCAGCTCGCAGCAGGTGAGCCAGCCCAACTCACTGTCCAACGGCCAGACGGTGACCACCGAGAAGAACAATATCGACATCCGCGCCGAGCCCGGCAAGCTGATCCAGATCCCCGCAGCGGCGCAGTTGGCCGATGTGGTCAAGGCACTCAACTCTTTGGGCGCCACACCGCAAGACCTGCTGGCCATTCTGCAAGCCATCAAGTCGGCGGGCGCACTCAACGCCGAGCTGGAGGTGATCTGACATGAGCTACGGTTCTATCAACGGCACCGCGCAGTTCCAGCAAAACCTGGCGGCCGATGCGCAGTCCCTGGGCAACCTGAAGATGGAAGCGGGCAAGCAAACGCCCGAAGCCATCCGCGAGACGGCCAAGCAGTTCGAGTCGCTGTTCATGAAGGAACTGCTCAAGAGCATGCGCGACGCCAATGCAGCCATGAAGTCCGGCATGAACGACAACGCCGGTACCGACCTGGGCACCGACCTGCTGGACCAGCAGTTTGCGGTGCAGATGTCGGGCCAGCCCGGCGGCTTGTCGGACCTGATTGCTGCGCAACTCACCCGCCAAATGGGCAGCACGCCCGAAGCCAGCAGCAAGCCCGTGAGCGTCAAGGCCCCCGAGCCCACCGCTACCGTCGCGCCCTTAGCCAAGAGCAGCAAGGCCCCCACCGTCAACCAAGCCACCTTTGTCAACAAGCTGTCTGACGCCGCCGCCAAGGTGGAGCAGCAAACCGGCATTCCGGCGGGCTACATGATTGGCCAGGCCGGGCACGAAACCGGCTGGGGCAAGAGCGAGATCAAGAACAAGGACGGCAGCAACTCGTTCAACCTGTTTGGCATCAAGGCCGGTGGCAGTTGGACGGGCAAGGTGGCCGAGGTGACCACCACCGAATACGTGAACGGCGTGGCCCAAAAACAGGTGGCCAAGTTCCGTGCCTACGGCTCGTATGAAGAGTCGTTCCGGGACTACGCCAAACTCATAGGCGACAGCCCGCGTTACGCGCAAGCCAAGCTGGCTACCTCCTCGCCACAAGCCTTTGCCAGTGGCTTGCAAAAGGCCGGTTACGCCACCGACCCCCAGTACGCAGCCAAGCTGAGCCGCGCCATCAACACCACGCTGCAACTGCGCCGCGTGCAGGTCTAAGGGGTAGCACACCATGGGCATTCTCAACGTAGGCACCCAGGCACTGCAGGCCAATCTGGTCGCCTTGCAGACCATTGGCAACAACATTGCCAACGTCAACACCGTGGGCTACTCGCGCCAGCGCGTGAGCATGGAAACCGTACCCGGCCAATACACGGGCAATGGTTTTGTGGGCAAGGGTGTGAGCATCCAGACCATCTCCCGCAATTACGACGAATTTCTGACCCGGCAGTCCACCTTGGCCAACTCGGTGCAAGCGTCCGATGTAACCCGTGCCGACTACCTCAAGCAGCTCAGCAACATCTTTCAGGGTGGCACCAGTGGCGTGGGCGCGGCCATCAACGACATGCTCAACGCGTTCTCCGACGTGGCCAGCACGCCTACCGACCTGACCGCCCGCACCGTGGCCCTGACCCGGGTGGACGAAGCAGCACGGCGCATGCGCTCGGCCTCGTTGAGCCTGGACGATTTGCAGGCCGGCATCACCTCGGCACTCAATGAAAAGGTGGCCGCCGTGAACACGTTGGCGCAGAAGATTGCCGACGTCAACGGCCAGGTGTCCACCGCCCTGGGCAGCGGCCAGACGCCCAACGACTTGCTGGACAAACGCGACCAGTTGATCAAGGAACTGAGCCAGTACGTGCAGACCACCACGGTGCCATCAGACGACGGATCATTGAGCGTCTTTATCGGCGGCAGCCAGTCGCTGGTGCTGGGCAGCCAACCGGCCACCGTGTCGTTGGCCTCCAACGAGTTTGGCGACCCCATGCAAAACAAGCTGGTCGTGCAGCGTGGTGCCACCAGCGTCACCATGGACGAAAACGCGCTGGGCGGCGGCGAAATTTCGGGCCTGTTGCGCTTCCAGAACACCGACCTGGCCGAAGGCCGCAACCTGCTGGGCCGCCTGACGGTGGGCATTACCACCGCCATGAACGACCAGCACAAGCTCGGTCTGGATTTGGATGGCAACCCAGGCGGCAATCTGTTCACTCCACTGAGCGTGGACAACGTGCTGCCAGCCTCCACCAACGGTGTGAGCACCGCATCCATGCAGCTGAGCGTTGCCGACAGCACGAAGCTGGCAGCGTCCGACTACGTGGTGAACATCTCTGCGACCGGTGGCACCATTACCCGCGTGTCGGACGGCAAGCAAATGGCCGACTTGAGCCTCACGCCCCTGCCCGTCACGTTTGATGGACTGACGCTGACCAACCTGGGCGGCGCGGCCAACGCAGGCGACCGCTTTTACCTCAAGCCCTACAGCAACTCGGCCAGCAATGTGCAGCGCGAGTTCGCATCCGCACGCGCGCTGGCCGTGGCCAGCTCGGTGGTGGGGCAAATGGGCGTGAACAACGCGGGCAGCCTGCAGCTCAACTCCCTGGTGGCGCGCAGTGACCCGGCCAGCATCACCAATGTGCCAGTCACCATCACCTTCACCGGGCCCAACGCCTACACGCGCAGCGATGTGGCAGGCAGCTTTGTCTACACATCGGGTCAGCCTATTGAGGGATCGGTGCCTGCCACCAATCCGCTGAGCCAATGGACACTCAAGCTGCAAGGTGCGCCCAAGGCGGGTGACACCTTCACGGTCAGCTCCATCAGCGACCCCAACATCAAGCTCGACCCCAAACTCAACGGCGGCAACGCCACCGCCCTGATGGCCATGCGCGACGTCGCCATGTTTGACGGCGCCGCCATGAGCGACGGCTACGCCGGCCTGATTTCGCAAATCGGCATTCGCACCCAGAGCGCCAACTACTCCGCAGAGGTGTCCACCAACCTGGCCACCAGCGCCGAAAAAGACCGCACCGGTGTGGCAGGCGTCAACCTCGATGAAGAGGCCGGCAAGCTGCTGCAATACCAGCAGGCTTACCAGGCGTCGGCCAAGATGATCCAGGTGGCGCAGAGCATTTTCGACACCCTGTTCAACACCCTCATGCACTAGGTTTGACTAGAGGAGCCCCCCATGTCCGTCGCATCCTTTTCCCGTTTGGGCACGTCCAACACCTACGACAGCACGATCGCCAATTTGCAAACGCGCCAGAACAAGCTCTCCACCTTGCAGGAGCAGCTCACCTCCGGCAAGAAGATCACCACCCCGTCAGACGACCCCACCGGCGCCGCCCAAGCCGAGCGCGCACTCAACCGCCTGGCCCGCATTGCCACCGACCAGCGGGCCCTGGAGGCGCAGCGCAACTCCATCTCCCAGGCCGAGAGCACGCTGGGTGAAATCACCGACACCTTGCAGCAGATTCGCGACCTGGCCAGCGCTGCGGGCAACGGCAGCTACAGCAGCTCGGACCGCAGAACCGTGTCGCTGCAAATCACCGGCCTGCGTGACCGCCTGATTGAGCTGGCCAACACCCAGGACAGCAATGGCCAGCCCCTGTTTTCTGCGCTGGGTAGCGCGCTGCGGCCCTTTGTGGGCCCGGCGGTATCGCCCGACTACAGCTTCAATGGTCTGGCGGGCTCGGCCACGGGCGACACCTACGGCATCCCCAGCACGTTGGATGGCGAAAGCGCCTTCATGTTGCAAAGCGGGCGCGATGCCGCCTACAACGTGCAACCCAACAGCGGCTCCAAGCTCACCTCCACCGGTGTCAGTCTGACCAATTCCACCCTGGTGCCGGCCAACGCCAAAGACCTGACCTACCGGGTCTACAACATGAGCGTGAGCGGCAACACCGTCACCTACAGCGTAGACACCACGGACACCAGCACGTCCACCACGTCTTCCCAGACCGGGCTCACGGCATCGTGGTCGCCCACCAGCGGCTTTGTGGTGCCCGACATTCCGGGGGTGACTTTCAGCATCAAGGGCAACCCCACGGCCACCGACAGCGTGGACATTGCGCCCAACACCAGCGTGTTTGCCACGGTGGACAAGGCCATCAACGGCATTGCCAACGCCGCCAACAGCACCGAGGCCAACCAAGCCGTGTCGCAGGCGCTGCACAACATCGACATCAGCCTGAACCGCATTTCGGCCGTGCGCGGCCAGGCCGGTGACCTGCTGAACCGGGCCGACATCATCAACGCCAACAACGACAAGCGCAATGTGGAGCAAGAAGCCAACCGCTCACGCGCTGAAGACATGGACATGGTCAAGGGCGTGTCAGCCTTCCAGAACCAGACCACGGGCTACCAGGCCGCGCTGCAGTCCTACGCCCAGATTCAGAAGCTGTCGCTGTTCAACTTCATCAGCTAAGGCCGCACCTGGTTCACGCGGTCTTGCGCTGAATCAAGTTTTGGCGGCCGTTTTGGCTGGTGGGGCTCTTGAGCTTTGGGGGCCGGGATGCGAACATGGGGCACTGACCCTCTAACGACTCCCGCCCCGTGCCCAACCTCCCCTCCGACGCAGAATTGCGCCGCCTCGCCCAAGAAAAACTCGTGTTCCCGCCCCCGTACGAGGCCGTTCGGCCGTTTTTTGACCAGCGCACCCAATGGAGCCAGGGCTGTGGCCAAGAGCACCTGGCCTACCGCACCCTCAAAGACCACTTCCCTGAACTTAGCAACCAGGAGGTGTTTTTGGTTGTGGTCACCGCCAAGCGCCTGTTTGGTGGCGGCAGCTAGGGTAGGTTCTGCCGCCGGGCCGCCCCAAGGCAGAACGCTCCCCCTTGGGGGGCAGCGACCCGCGCAGCGGTGGAGCGCGGGGGCTAGCTAGTCCTGCCCGCGCTGCTCGGCGCACAGCCGCTGCAGCGTTTCCCACAACACCGGCTCCTGCGTGGTCGCAAAGTTGATGCGCATGAGGCTGCTGGGCACGCGCTGGGCGTGGAACAAAGCGCCCGGCGCCAGCAAATAGCCTTCGTCCAGCATGCGCTGCGACAGCGCATCGGTATCCACCCCGGTTTCCACCCACCCAAAAATGCCCACCGGCTCGGCCGCAAAGCGGAAGCCGTGCGCCAAAGCCAGCGCCACGCTGCGGCTGCGTGCGGCGTCCAGCCGCTGGCGTATGCGCTCACCGTGGCGGCGTATCTGCCCTTGCTCCACGCACCAGGCCAGGGCCTTCTCTAACAGTGCGGGCGTGGTCAGGGTGGACAGCAACTTGGTGTCCAGCAAGCGCTCCACCAAGTGCGGCGGTGCGGCCATGTAGCCCACGCGCCAGTTGGGCGCCAATATCTTGGCAAAGCCGCCCACGTAAATGGTGCGCTGCAGGCCGTCCAGCGCGCACAGGCGGGTGGCGTGCGCGGGGGCAAAGTGGCTGTAGGTGTCGTCCTCCACCACATGGAAGTTGTGCTGGTTGGCCAGTTGCAGGATGCGATGCGCACTGGCCGGGCTCAGGCTGTAGCCGGTGGGGTTGTGCAGCACGCTCACGCTCACCAGCAGCTTGGGTGCATGCACCTCGGCGTAGCGGGCCATCACCTCCAGGTCCGGCCCGTCGGCACGGCGCGGCACCGGCAGGATGCGCATGCCCAAGGCATCCAGCCGCGCAAACTCCACCGCCCAGCCGGGCTCCTCCACCATCACGTAGTCGCCCGCACGCAGCAGGGTGCGGCTCACGATGTCCAGCGCGTGGGTGGCGCCAATGGTGGTGATGATTTGCTCGGGCTTGGCGGGCACCGCCATGCTGCTGAGCTTGTGCGACAGGGCGCGGCGCAAGCCACTGTCCCCCGCCGGTTCGCCGTATTGCAGCGAGAGGTCGTTGAGGTCTTTGGTATTGCAAAAGCGCCGCACCGCGCTGGACAAAAACGTGCTCTGCAACCACTCCTGCGGCAGCACGCCCATGCCCGGCTGCGGCTTGTCGCTGATGGTGTGGAACATGCCACGGATCAGCGCGGTGGCGTTCAGCGGTGCGCGGTGCGGCACTGCCTGCACCGGTGCGGCATCTCCCGCTTTGCTGCCCGATGTGCCAAGCGCCGGAGCCAGCGCCTGAATGCTGTCGCGCACATAAAAGCCCCGGTTGCGCCGCGCCTCCACCAGCCCCTGCGCCAGCAGCAAGTCGTAGGCCCCCACCACCGTGGACGGGCTCACGCCCTGCTGCTGCGCGCACTGCCGCACCGAGGGCAGGCGCGCGCCAGGTGCCAGCAGACGGTCGCGTATGCGCTGGGCAAAGCGTGCGGCCAGTTGCTCGGCCAACGACTGGGCGCTGCTTTTCATCAACATGGGCGTTCCTTACGGTTTTGTACCAGCCACGGGAGCAATACAGTTTGAAAAATGTTGCGCAAAACTGTACTGCAAGTGTATTGATTTTGCACGTACAGTGGCTGGCATGAAAAAAGAAACCCTCGGCATGTGGTTGGGCGTTTTGGGCGTGGCGACCTTTGCCGTCACGCTGCCCATGACGCGCCTGGCCACCGGCACCCCGCAAGAACCGCAGCTCTCGGCCTGGTTCATCACCTTTGGCCGCGCGGTGATTGCAGGCGTGTTGTCGCTGGCCTTCCTGGGGCTGACCCGCTCGCCCCTTCCCACCCCGGCACAGCGCAAGCCGCTGCTGCTGGCCATGCTGGGCAACGCGCTGGGCTTTCCGCTGCTGCTGGGGTATGCGCTGCGCCACGTTACCTCCGGCCACGCGGCCGTGTTCACGGCGCTCTTGCCCCTGGCCACCGCCGCCATGGCCGCCTGGGTGCTGCACCAACGCGCGCGGCTGGGCTTTTGGCTGTGCGCCGGATTGGGGGCTTTGCTGGTCATGGCGTTTTCGCTGATGCGTGCGTCCCAGCACGCGCAGGGCTTCGCTTTGGAGTGGGCCGACTTGGCTCTCTTGGGCGCCATCCTGTGTGCCGCCATGGGCTATGTGTATGGCGCGCAGGTCACGCCCACGCTGGGCGCCGAGCGGGTGATTTGCTGGGTCTGCGTGATGATGCTGCCCCTGAGCGTGCCCGGTGCGCTGCTCAACTGGCCTGCTGGCGAAATCCATACCGCCTCGTGGTGGGGTCTGGCCTATGTGGGCATGTTTTCCATGTGGGCGGGCTTCTTCGCCTGGTACCGCGGCCTGGCCATTGGCGGCGCGCTGCGCGTGAGCCAGACACAGCTGCTGCAACCGTTCTTTAGCATCCTGGCCGCCGTGCCCTTGCTGGGCGAGGCGCTGGACCCGGTGACGCTGGGCTTTGCGCTGGCCATTGTGGCCATCGTGTTCCTGGGCAAGCGCCTGGCATCCAGCCCCGCACCTGCCCCCGCTGCCTCTATCAAGGTGGCCGCATAAGCCGCCAAGCCACCACCGACAATCACCCCATTCACAACACACAACGAAGACAACACCATGAGCCTGCCCTCCACCGCCTGGACCCTCTCCCACCGCGCCGCCAAGATGAACCCGTCGGTCATCCGCGAAATCCTCAAGGTCACCGAGCGCCCCGGCATCATCAGCTTTGCCGGTGGCCTGCCCTCGCCCAAGACCTTTCCGGTGGCGGAGTTTGAAGAGGCCTGCGCCAAGGTGCTGCGCGACGACCCGCAAGGCGCGCTGCAATACGCCGCCAGTGAAGGCTACGCGCCGCTGCGCGAGATGGTGGCCGCGTCCTTGGGCGCGCAAGCCAAGGCCCAAGGCCAACACTGGGAGGTGAACCCCACCAACGTGCTGATCACCACCGGCTCGCAACAGGGCCTGGACCTGGTGGCCAAAATCTTGTTGGACGAAGGCAGCCGCGTGCTGGTGGAGTCGCCCACCTACCTAGGTGCCGTGATGGCCTTCACGCCCATGGAGCCCGAGGTGCTGAGCGTGGAAAGCGACGACGAGGGCCTGGACCTGGCCGACCTGCGCGCCAAAGCCAAGGACGCGCGCTTTCTGTATGTGCTGCCCAACTTCCAGAACCCCACCGGCCGCACCATGAGCGAAGCGCGCCGCGCCGCCTTGAGTGCCACCGCCGCCGAGTTGGGCCTGCCCATCATGGAAGACAACCCCTACGGCGACCTGTGGTTTGACACCCCGCCCCCCGCCGCGCTGACCGCACGCAACCCCGAAGGCGGCATTTACCTGGGTTCGTTCTCCAAGGTGCTGGCACCGGGCCTGCGCATGGGTTTTATCGTGGCGCCCAGTGCGGTGTACCCCAAGCTTCTGCAAGCCAAGCAGGCAGCCGATTTGCACAGCCCCAGCTTCAACCAGCGCATGATTGCCGAGGTGATGAAAGACGGCTTTCTGGACCGCCACGTGCCCACCATCCGCGCGCTCTACAAATCGCAGCGCGACGCCATGCTCGAAGCACTGGCCCAGCACTTCCCCGATTCGCAGACCCACCCCGAGCAGTCCCTCACCTGGAACTCCCCCGCAGGTGGCATGTTCCTGTGGGCGCGCCTGCCTGCGGGCATGAACGCGGTCAACCTGCTACCGCATGCGGTGGACAAGGGCGTGGCCTTTGTGCCCGGTGCGCCCTTCTATGCAGGCAACGCCGACGAGCGCAGCATGCGCCTGAGTTTTGTGACACCCAGCGTGGAAGAAATCCACCGTGGCGTGGCGGCGCTGGCTGCGGCCATCAAGGAACAGCAAGGCCGCTGAGTGCGGCAGCACCCGCCCTCCCCCGACGCACTGCGATTGCGTGTGCGCTAAACCCCGCTTGCAAGCGAGCCGCCTACGGAGCCGCCCATGACACGACTTCAAGAACTGCTGGGCACCGCGCTGCCCCTGATCCAAGCGCCCATGGCGGGCGTGCAAAACCACGCACTGGCCGCTGCGGTGAGCGAGGCGGGTGGCCTGGGCTCCCTGCCCTGCGCCATGCTCACGGCAGAGGCCATGGTGCAGGAGCTGCAAGCCTTGCAGGCGCGCACCACGCGGCCCTTTAACGTCAACTTCTTTTGCCACACGCAGCCCGCGCCCGATCCGCAGCGGGAGCAGGCGTGGCATGCCGCGCTGCAGCCTTTTTACGACGAACTGGGCGTGGACATGGCAGCCATTGCCAGTGGCCCCGGGCGGCTGCCGTTCAGCGCGCAGATGGCCGAAGCCTTGGCCCCGTTTCGCCCGCGCGTGGTGAGTTTTCACTTTGGCTTGCCCGCGCCGGACTTGCTGGCGCAGGTGAAGTCCTGGGGCGCTGTGGTTGTGTCTTCGGCCACCACGGTGGAAGAAGCGCTGTGGCTGCAAGCCCATGGTGCCGACGCCATCATTGCGCAGGGCCTGGAGGCCGGTGGGCACCGGGGCATGTTTCTGAGTGATGACCTCACGCAGCAACTGGGCACCTGGGCCTTGCTGCCGCAGGTGGTGGACGCGGTGCGCGTGCCGGTGATTGCCGCCGGTGGCATTGCCGACGCACGCGGCGTGGCCGCTGCCATGGCCCTGGGGGCCGCGGGCGTGCAGGTGGGCACCGCGTATTTGCGCAGCGTTGAAGCCACCACCTCGGCACTGCACCGCGCGGCCTTGCAGTCACCGCAAGCGGCCCACACAGCGCTGACCCGCCTCTTCACTGGCAGGCCTGCGCGCGGCATCGTGAACAGGGTGATGCGGGAGCTGGGGCCACTTAACCCCGCAGCACCCACATTTCCGCTGGCCACCCACGCCATTGCCCCCTTGCGCGCCAAAGCAGAGGCACAAGGCAGCACCGATTTCACTCCGCTGTGGGCGGGCCAAAACGTGAGCGGTTGCCACGCGGCGTCGGCAGCGGACATCACGCGTGCGCTGGCGGCGGGATTTGCTGCGGTGCCTTGACGCACGGCTTTGGCTCTTGCCGCAGCGCATTTTTTAAAACTCCTTTAGCTCCTCGCACACACCATGTCCCACCGCCCCTTCAAACAAGTTGATGTGTTCACCGCCAAGCCCTACGCAGGCAACCCGCTGGCTGTGGTACTGGACGGCGTGGGCCTGTCCGACGCCGAGATGCAGCGCTTCGCCGCCTGGACCAACCTGAGCGAAACCACTTTTGTACTGCCGCCCACGCCCGAGGCCGCCGCTGCGGGCGCGGACTACCAGGTGCGCATCTTCACCACCGCCTACGAGATGCCCTTTGCCGGTCACCCCACGCTGGGCACCTGCCACGCATGGCTGCAAAGCGGCGGCACGCCCAAAGACCCGGCGCGCGTCGTGCAGCAATGCAAGGTGGGTTTGGTGGCCATTCAGCGCGAAGGCACGCGGCTGGCCTTTGCCGCGCCGCCTCTGCAGCGCAGCGCCCCGGTGGATGCGCTATGGCAGGCGCTGCCGCAAGCCTTGAACATTGCGCCCGAACAGATGCGCACAGCCCAGCACCTGAACAACGGGCCGCACCACTTTGGCGTGCTGCTCGACAGCGTGGACACGGTGCTGGCGGTGCAACCCAACCTGGCCCATTTACAGGCGCTGATGGCGCAACACGGCTTCAGCGGCCTGGGCGTGGCCGCACGCCATGAGGCCGCCACGCAAGCCCCGTTGATTGCCCGCTCCAACCGCGAAGCCCGCGCCTTCGGCGCACGCGCGGATGCAGCGCCCACTGAGGCCGAACCCGACTTGGAAGTGCGCTTCTTTTTCGACCGGGGCGACGGTGTGGGTGAAGACCCGACCACCGGCAGCTTCAACGCCAGCCTGGCGCAGTGGCTGATTGCCGAAGGCCACGCCCCCAACCGCTACCTGGCCGCCCAAGGCACATGCATTGGCCGCGAAGGGCGCGTGCACATTGCACAAGACGCTGCAGGGCAGGTGTGGGTAGGCGGTGATGCGGTCACCTGCATTGATGGCACGGTTACGCTCTAAACCCTTTGCCTTGCGAACATTGCCATGCCCCTGCACATCCCCACCCCGCTGATCGAATCCGCCCCCTTGTCACAAGCCATTGGCCGCGCGGTCTGGCTCAAGCTCGAAGCCTTGCAAGTGCCCGGCTCGTTCAAGATTCGCGGCATAGGCCTGGCCTGCGAACACTACGCGCAACGCGGCGCCAAGCGCTTTGTGTCCAGCAGCGGCGGCAATGCGGGTTTGGCTGTGGCCTATGCCGGGCGCAAGCTGGGTGTACCTGTGGCGGTGGTGGTGCCTGCCACCACGTCTGCACGCGCCATTCAACTGCTCCAGCAAGAGAGTGCAGAGGTCACTGTGCATGGTGCGAGTTGGCAAGAGGCCAACGCGCTGGCGCAAAGCATGCTGACCGATACCGACGCCTTTTTGCACCCCTTTGACAACCCACTCTTGTGGACCGGCCACGCCAGCATGATGGACGAAGTAGCCGCCACGGGAGCCAAGCCCGACGCGGTGGTGCTGTCGGTGGGCGGCGGTGGTTTGCTGGCCGGTGTGATGGAAGGCCTGGCACGCAACGGCTGGGGCGATGTGCCGGTGCTGGCGGTGGAAACACACGGAGCCGCATCCTTGCACGCCGCGGTGCAAGCGCAAGAGCGCGTCACGCTGGATGCCATCACCAGCATCGCCACTTCTCTGGGCGCACGGCAGGTGTGCGAGCAAGCCTTTTCGCTCAGCCAGACCGGCAAAGTGCACAGCGTGTTGGTGTCGGACAAAGAAGCCGTGGCCGCGTGCACGCGCTTTCTGGACGACCACCGCTTGTTGGTGGAACCTGCGTGTGGGGCGGCACTCGCTGCGGTGTATGGCAACGCACCCGCGCTGGCCGCATTCAACAAGGTGCTGGTGATCGTGTGCGGAGGCGCCACGGCCACGGCGGACAACCTGCGCAAGTGGACACAGCAATTGGCATAACAACAAGGAACCCATGGCTGCATACGAACTCGCCCAACTCAACATTGCGCAGATGCGCACGCCCATAGACGCGCCCGAGATGGCCGACTTTGTGGCTAACCTGGACCGAATCAACGCGCTGGCCGAGAGCGCGCCCGGCTTCGTGTGGCGCCTGCAAAGCGACGATGGCAATGCCACCGCGTTCAGGCCCTTTGGCGACAGCACGCTGGTGAACATGTCGGTGTGGGCCAGCGTGGAAGCGTTGGGCGACTATGTGTACAAGTCGGTGCATGTGCAAATCATGAAGCGCCGCAAGGAATGGTTTGACCGCATGCAAGACGCCTACCAGGTGCTGTGGTGGGTTCCCGCAGGCCAGCGGCCCGATGAAGCGGAAGCCATGCAGCGCCTGCAAACCCTGCGCGCCATGGGGCCCACAGACAAGGCCTTTACTTTCAAACAACCTTACCCCGCACCCGTATGAAAACCATTGGCCTGATTGGCGGCATGAGTTGGGAGTCCACCGCGCTGTATTACCGGCAGATCAACGAAGCGGTCAAAGACAAACTGGGCGGCCTGCATTCGGCCAAGCTGATCTTGCTGAGTGTGGACTTTGCCGAGATAGCCGCCTTGCAGCGCGCAGGTGACTGGGGCGCTGCGGGCGACATCCTGGCCAATGCCGCGCGCACATTGCAAACCGCGGGCGCTGATTTTCTGGTGCTGTGTACCAACACCATGCACATCGTGGCACCCGCCATTGAGGCGGCGGTCAGCATCCCTTTGTTGCATGTGGCAGACCCTACGGCACAGGCCATTCAAGCGGCCGGATTTAGCAAAGTCGGCCTGATAGGCACCCGCTTCACCATGGAGCAAAGCTTCTACAAAGACCGCTTGATCGAACAACACGGTCTGCAAGTTATGGTGCCCGACCAAGCAGACCGCGACACGGTGCACAGCATTATTTTTGAAGAGCTGTGTCTGGGCCAAACCACCGCTGCATCGCGCGCCGAATACCGCCGCGTGATGGCACGTCTGGTGGAGCAAGGGGCCGAATGCATCATCTTGGGCTGCACGGAAATCACGCTGCTGGTAGGTGCAGAGAATGCATCGGTACCGCTGTTTGACACCACGGGTTTGCATGCCCGTGCGGCGGCAAGCTGGGCGCTGTAGCATCGGGCGGGTGTCAGCGCCCGACACAGAACTGCGCACAGGAGACATACCGTGAGCTTGCTGAGTGATAACAAGACATTGTTGGCAGGCACAGAGCCCACCGACGCATCCCGCCACCAAGAAGACTTGCTGACTTCGCTGCTGGTGATGGCGTGGATGGTGGAAGCGCGAGACCCCTATACCGGTGGCCATTTGTGGCGCGTCTCCCAGTTTTCGCAATTGCTGGCGGGGCAAGCCGGATTGGCCGACAAGGACGTAGCACGCATCACGGTTGGCGCTTTTTTGCACGACCTGGGCAAGATCAGCGTACCGGACCACATCCTGGGCAAACGCGACAAGCTCACCGATGCGGAATACGCCGTCATCAAAACCCACCCCGAAGTCGGCTGGCGCATGCTGGCCAGTCACCCCTTGGCCAAGTTGGCCGAAGAGGCGATACGGGCACACCACGAAACGCCGGGTGGCAAGGGCTATCCGCGTGGGCTACAGGCAGCCGATATTTCCGTGGATGCCCGCATTGTGGGCATCTGCGATGCGTTCGATGCGATGACCAGCACACGCCCCTACCGCACGAGCATGCCGGTGGCCAAGGCACTGGTCATCATTGAAGGGAACCTGGGCCAGCAGTTTGACCACGCGCTGGGGACGAAGTTTGTGGAGCTGGGCCGCCAGGGCGGTTTGGACCACATCGTCGGCCACAGCGACATGGGCATACCGCTACAGGCCTGTGTGATGTGCGGGCCCACTATTGCCATCAAGCGCTCGCACACTGCGGGGCGGCATCTCTATTGCCCGTCGTGCTCTGGGGAATACACCGCGCAAAAGTCGGGGGGCTTGTGGCAGCTCACGCCCACGGGCCACACCGGATCGGCTGCGGAACTGACACCCGAGGTGGATGCCGATGTGGTGGCCGAAGTGGTGCGGGCGTCGGCCCGGGCTTTGTTGGGCTGAGGGCTGTTCGTTTACCCCTGCTCGCTGGGGTGCTGCACTTCCCTGGGTGGCGTCCAGTCACCGGGCACGCGAAGATGGACGCTGGCGTCGTCTTCAATGAACATGCAAACCGTCGTCTCGCCTTCGTATGCGGCGTCTCTCATTACGAATTTTTCGTATACGTGACTAAAAAACCCATCTCGCATGCATATGTAGCACTAAAAAAACAGAATAGCATGCATTTTATTCTGATTTTTTTATTGATCACTATTGGGTCTGTCGCGGTAGTCGGAATAAATTCGCTCTCCTCGACCTGCCAACTTTGATTTTTATCTATCTGAAGAGCTAGGCGCAGTCATTGCCGTACTGCAGCGTCTCAGGACGAATTGTCGGCCTCGCTAAGACGAGAGGCAATTAATTGACAACGGCGCGATATTCCAGCAACAAGTTCGGCTGGCTCAGAGCTGAGTGCATGTGCCAGTCTAAATAGAACAGCGACGGACGGCTGGGTAGCTGCGACCTCAAGCCTCGCAACGAATGACCTGTGCACACCGGCTCGGTATGCTAATTCCTCTTGACTGATACCAACTGTCGATCTCCGAAACTTGATCTCAGCGGCAATTGATTGAAGTAATGGCGAGTCTGAAGCGTTGCGCATCGACAGGACTTTCAATGCTCTGCGTCATTTATGCACCCGCATTTATGGTACATAATGCATTTTTCGATTGCTTTAACAGCATCAAGACAACGGAGATAGCCCTATGACTCTTTCAAGCCTTCAACCCATTCAAAAGTTGGATATTTCAAATCTCGAAACACTTTTTCCAAATCGACATTGGGCTTACTGGTTACCGAAATCCCTATCCGACGGAGTTGTGCTCAGCCTCCTAGTTGACTTTCGCAACTCCGAAGATGCGTTCGTAAACAACGGCGACATCAATGCCAAGCAGCCTGCTTCAGTTGCCAACGTGACGTGGTTTCTTAGGCGTTCGATCGAATCGCTTCAGGACGACCTCTATGAAAAAGCTAAGGTGTCGGAAGGAGAGTTGCGGCAAGCCTTTGCTACCTACCAGTACCTTTTAGAGCGCGAAGCAATTGGTCGCATAACGGGCATTTCGGGCAACGACAATACTGCTGAATTTCTCGTGCGGAACTGGGCAAGCTAGGCATCCAAAACTTGTGGTCAGCTAACTGCCTTAAGCGACAGTGCAGTGTTTCATGTGGAGAACTTAGTTGGTCGACTTGTTATGACACTTCTGCGCGTCAGGTGCACACCGAGTCGCCGTTGCCGTTGGCCCTGTTTCCGGAAGGATGTGTGTTTCGCGCACACGCATTAGCCGCCCTAGACGCCCACGCCATTGCCTGGCTTCTGGCCTATACCAGCCAAAGTTTTGCGGGTGGAAAGCTGGCCGTTTCTGGCGGGTTGGCACTGACGGTGATGGCGCAAAGCTTGGTGCCACTGGACTGGAGAATCTTTGGCAAAGAAGACGGGCTGCCACCGTTGCCTGAGTTTGAAATTGCGCTGCACCGTGCCGCCGGTACCCTGCCCAAAGCCGTCAAGCTGTTGGAAGAAAAGCTGATCGAGTGCGTGAGCCTCACCTCTTGAGCGCGCCACTTACCCGCCAAACAGCGCTCTACAGACACCCTCGTCAACTGGGGTATCGAATAAGATGTGAGGAAAAAAAGGGCCCCTGTGCAAGCCAAATCAACTACCTACGCGTCACTCACGATGGGCTGCAAATCGGCTCTGTTATCGATGCTGATTGGTACGCTAACCATCGCTGCCCATGCGCAAACTTTGCGCAAGCCTACGGGGCCCGTCTTGTTAACCGTTAGTGGTCTCATCAGTCAGCGCAATGCAGGAGATTCGGCAGCATTTGATTCCGCAATGCTCAATGCACTACCTGCCAACCAAATAGTGACAAAAACACCATGGCATGCGGCTCCCGCCAAATTTTCCGGCCCCGCGCTCAAGGCTGTGCTGAACGCAGTAGGGGCCAAAGGAAAAGTATTTCGTCTGACTGCTTTGGACAAATATGAAAGCAGCATTCCGACAGAAGACATCGAGCGGTACGACCCCATTTTGGCCCTTCGGATGGATGGCAAAGAATTGAACATTCGCAATCGAGGCCCGGTTTTGTTGATGTATCCGTTCGACAGCTACCCGCAAATCGATACCGATGTGTACTACGGGCGGTCTGTGTGGCAACTTCTTCGCATCGTGGTCGAGTGACCGCACGCCCCGGCTCAGACGATGGCCCCGGTGCGGGGGCAGCGCAAGTCGGAGCTTCCTATTCCTTCGCGTATTTCAAGGGCCGCTCCCATCGCCTAGTTGCCGCCATGGCATGCGTCATGCTGTTGATGGTGTCGGCTATTGGTTGGTTTCAATACGAGCAGATCGATCGCATCACGCTGGCCTCGGTCAAGGGCAAAGACAACATCGTCTGGGACTTCTACAAGCTCGAAGTTCTGCTCATGGACTACCAGATGGCTTTGCGAGATGCCATCGCGCAGCCTGACAACCCGGCTTTGCTTTCCGAGGTTTACAAAAGCTACAACACCTTTGTCAGCCAAATTCAAACGGCAGAGGAAGTCAACAGCGGCCACATCATGCGCGAGCATGCCAGTTTGAAGACGGCGCTGGCCCTTACCAAAGACTACATGACGGGTGCAGATGTGTACCTGGAAGAGGAACCCGTCGCTCTGCCCAAGCCCACTGCCATTGCGTTGCTGGAAGGCTCCGCGCCTTTGCGCACTGCGCTTCACAAAGTGGTTTTGGAGGCCTACCAAGTTGAAACGTTCAGGGCCACCCAGTCGCTTGTGGAAACGCGGCGGTTCACCTTTCTGTATGGGGCTTCTTCGTTCTTGCTGGTCGTGCTGGTCATTGCAACCGGCACCCTGACTTTGCGCCGCATATTTTTGAACGACCGTTTGCAGTTTGAACGTGCGGAGTTGTTGCGCGAAAAAAAAGAAGCGGCCGAGGCAGCGAACAAGGCCAAGGCCCAATTCCTGTCTTCTGCAAGCCACGACTTACGCCAACCCGCGCACGCTTTGGGCATGTTCATGGAGCGCATTGAACAGGTATCGAAAGATCCATTGGCACAAAGCCTCATCGCCAACGCGATGTCTGCGGTGCGCGAAATGCAGGACATGCTGGACTCGATGTTTGACTTGTCCCAACTGGACGCTGAATCGGCTCAAACCAAAATACGCGCGTTTCCGATCCAAGAAGTTTTTCGTTCGGTTCACGGCATGCTGGAGCGCGATGCGACTGCTAAGGGCCTTCGTCTGAGGGTTCGCCCCTCCGCTGCCTGGATAGAGAGCGACCCGTCACTGCTGCACCGAATTGTGTTGAACCTTGTCAGCAACGCCATTCGCTACACCGACCACGGCACCGTGCTGGTGGCCTGTAGGCCAAGCCAGTCAGGAACGCATGTGCGCATCGAGGTTTGGGACAGCGGCATAGGCATTTCACAAGAACACCACGACAAGGTTTTCCAGGAGTTTTATCAAGTCGCCAATCCGCAACGCGACCGCCGCTTTGGCATGGGCGTGGGTCTTAGCGTGGTGGATCGCTGCTGCCGTCTGCTGCAGCACCCGCTGACGCTCAAGTCATCTTTGGGGGCGGGAACGCGGATGACATTGCGAGTGCCCCTGGCCACATCAATACCCGATGTAGGTGGCACATCGGCTGCTCTCGCGGACGCCGCCGATCGCGACATCGAAGCCCATGTGATGCTGATCGAAGACGATGCCATGGGACGCAGCGCTTTGGCCGGGCTGCTGGAGTCTTGGGGGTATTCGGTGACAGCCGTAGAGAGCGCAAAGATGGCTGCGGAAGCGTTGCCCAAACTCCCACGACTCGACCTCATCGTCAGTGACCTCCGGCTGGGCGGCGGAACCAATGGCATTGAGGCCATACGCCTGTTGCGCGAGAACGCAGGCAAAGAGATTGCGGCCTGTCTGATCAGTGGCGATACCAGCCATGACGTCCTGCAAGAAGTCAAAGCGTCGGGATTGGTGCTACTCAGCAAGCCCGTGCGACCAGGAAAGCTGCGATCCTTGATACGCCACCTCATTCAGAAGGATGCGGCGGCGGCATCTGCTTCTTAAGGCAGTGAAGGGTTTGCTAGACTGTCCACATGCACAACGCACACCCAACCGCTAGGCACGCATGCGCCAAGGGCGTTGGCTTTGTATGGCGCTACTGCACTGCCCACCACGTTTTATGTGCGCTTACACGTAGCGCGGGCGCAAGTGCCGCAGGTATTGCAGACGCTGGCTCAGCACGCGGTGCCCTTGCGCTCACACCACTTGCTTCAAGCCACCGATGACGTGGCCACGCAAGTATTGGTGCTACTGACGGAGACTATGCGGGAAGATGCTTTGCGCGTGGTCCTGCAAGATGTGCTGGCACAACTAGGCGCGGAGCAAGTCTTCCAATGCCTTGCATTGGAAGACTTCAAGCAGCCCGGCACAGCCGGGCTGCTTTCTGCCGCTTAGAACTTGTAGCCCACGCCCAGCGAGAACACGTTTTCCTGCACGCTGCTGCTGGTGCCGGTGGAGAAGGTCACGTCCTGGTATCGGTTGAGGTCGTAGCCGGCCTGCCAGTACACATTGCGGTCCAGCATCTGGCGCAGGCCAATGCCGTAGCCCACACCTTGGGCCGCGGCGTTGCTGCTGCCGTCGTTGGACGCGACGTTGGCATACAAGGCGGACACTTTGCCGAATACCTGCAGGTCTTTGTTCAGTGCATAGGCTGGCACCACGTCCAGGGAATAGCGGCCGCTGGCGGTAGCAGCCGTTCCGTTTGCATAGGTGCCCGCCTGGTGGTTGCCCGTGCTGTAACCCAGTCCCGCACCGACGCTGAAAGTGGGCGTCAGCGACCAGTCGTAGCGGGCTTGCAGTCCCAGGCTGGTGCTGCGGCCTGCGTCGGCTGTGCCGTCGGTCGCGTTGCTGGCAGCGCCTGCAGACTCGACATTGGCACTCACGCTCCAGCCGTTGGCGCTGCCAGCATCTGCTGCGAAAGCAGTAGCAGACAAGGCGCCCAGGCTGGCGATGAGCAGGGTGGTTTGAAACAGTTTGGTTTTCATAAAGTCCTCAAGTTGTTGGCGGCTCTATGGTGGCCAGCCCGTGTCACGCCCACGTGTGGCCCGCGATAAGCTGGGTAAAAAAACGTGTCTGCTTTGTAGCGGTCAATCCATGACACACTGCGGCCGCTATGTGCGCCACAAAAACCCAAACCACCGCCACGTCCCCTGCTGCTGCCCGCTTTCTCAGCGGCTCACTTTTTCGCCACGTGTTTGTCATGGCGGGCACGGGCGCGGTCGGGCTGGTGGCGGTATTTGCGGTGGACTTGATCAACCTGTTTTACATCTCGTTGCTGGGTGATAAGCAAATCGCCGCAGCGGTGGGATTTGCGGGTGTGGTGGCCTTTTTTCATACCTCGATTTGCATCGGCTTGATGATCGGCATCACCGCCAAGGTGGCGCGTGCCATTGGCGCTGGCAATATGCAGGGCGCGCGTCGCATGGCGTCCCATAGCTTGTTGTTGATGGTGGGCATTACGGTGGCGCTGGGTGTGGCAACAGTGCTGCTTTTGCGCCCTTTGCTCACCATGCTGGGTGCAGAACCTGAGGTGGCGGAGCTGGCCCGGCGGTATCTGACGGTAACCATGCCTTCGCTGCCGGTGCTGGGCATGGGCATGGCCAGCTCCGCGCTGTTGCGCTGCGTGGGCGATGCACGCCGCTCCATGATGGTGACGCTGAGTGCCGCGGCCATCACGGCGTGCCTGGACCCGTTGTTTATTTTTGTGTTTGGCCTGGGCCTGGACGGCGCAGCCATCGTGGCGGTAATTTCACGCACGGTCATGACGGGCATGAGCCTGCACGGCGTGTGGCGCATCCAAGCGTTGCTGGGGCCCGTGGAGCGCCGCCACTTTGTTGACGACACGCGCGCCTTGGTGGCCATTGCGGGGCCCGCGGTGTTGACCAATGTGGCCACACCCGTGGGCGCCGCGTTTGTGACGCACAGCGTGGCGCAGTTTGGCGCCAGCGCGGTCGCCGGCCAGGCCACCATTGACCGCGTAACGCCGGTGGCCTTTGGGTTGATCTACTCGCTGAGCGTCCACGATCATGCTTGTGGACACAATGGTGCTCGGGCGCCCCCTAATCAACAAGGTGACTTGGCTGGGCACTTACGCGCCTTGGCCGTAGCGAAGCAGTTGTGCGGCACCCGAGGTTTCTAGCAAGGCCGGCTCGCGGAATAGTTCTTGTGCTGCCAGAGCTTTTTCAAATTCGGCTCCTGCACCTGGTTAGGGCACTGCTGTCTATGGGGCGGTCTGCAATTGGATAGCGTCCATCAGTGCCGTGACGACGCGGGACTGCTGTTCTGGTGTCAAACCCACCCACATCGGTAGCCGGATCAAACGTTCCGATTGTCTTTGGGTAACAGACAAATCCCCGTGAGCGCGCGCCAGTTTTCGTCCCGCGGGCGCTGTGTGCAGGGGTACGTAGTGAAAAACTGCCCGAACGTCCGCTGCCCTCATGGACGACAAGACTACCTGACGATCGAGAAATGATTCGAGCAACACGTAGTACATGTGTCCGTTCTGCTGGCAATGCGCGGGAACAACGGGTCGGCGCAAAAAGCCCAGTGATTCCAGTGGAGCCAGCAATTCGTGGTAACGTTGCCAGATTGCCAATCGCTCTTGGGTAATCGCGTGTGCCTGCCCGAGTTGCGCCCAAAGAAAAGCCGCTGTTAATTCGCCCGGCAGAAATGACGAGCCAGCCTCCTGCCAAGTGTACTTGTCGACTTCGCCGCGGAAAAACCGGCTTCGATCGGTCCCTTTCTCACGCAATATTTCGGATCGTTGAACCATATACAGCCTGTTCACCAGGATAGCACCTCCCTCGCCTGAAGTGACGTTTTTGGTTTCATGAAAACTCAAAGCTCCCAGATCACCCAGACTTCCCAGCGCACGTCCCTTATATCTGGACATGACGCCTTGCGCAGCGTCTTCAACTACACAGAGTCCATGGCGCGCTGCAATGTCTAAAATGGCGTCCATTTCGCAACCTACACCTGCGTAATGCACTGGCACGATCGCTCGAGTACGCGAGGTGATTGCATCCTCTATTAGGGTCTCGTCTAAGTTTAGGGTGTCCTCACGGATGTCTACAAAAACGGGAATTGCGCCGCGCAGCACGAATGCGTTCGCCGTCGACACGAAGGTGAAAGACGGCATGATGACTTCGTCGCCCGGCTGGATGTCCAGCAGGAGAGCGGCCATTTCCAGTGCTGCCGTGCAGGAGTTGGTTAGCAGGGCTTTTTGACATTGTGTCTGTTGCTCCAACCAAGTGTGGCATTGCCGCGTGAACGGGCCGTCGCCAGCCAGGATCTCGTTGCAGTGAGCTTGGGCTATGCAGTCCAGTTCACGGCCAGTCATGTAGGGTTTGTTGAAAGGAATCAACTAAGGCTTCAGTTGTTAAAGATATTCTTGGCACGTCTCAGGGTTTGGCGTGCCCGTAGCGGTACATGTCCATCATTTCTGGCGGAATCCCCCAATCAACGGCACCAATTTGATCGTGCAGTCGCTCAACATCGTCACGAAACATCTTCTTGATTTGATCCGGCATTCGGCTCACCGAAGGGGAGAACCCATGTTGATAGGCAGCACTCATATGGTGCCTGACAGCCTTTTCAATTGCTTGATCCCGAGTCAACGCTCGAATGGGACTGCGCTGAGGAGAGAACCACTCGATACGGGGGTCGACCTCTTCTCCATAGATCATGGAGACAACCATTTGTGAGATCAGTGGTGACATGTGGAAACCGTCTCGCTTCGTACCGGTTACGATGATCAGATTAGGAAGCGTGGTTTTGCCAATTAGAGGGTATGTGTCTTGGCTGACCGGTCGCAGGCCAATGTTGACTCGTATCAGTTCGGATCGGTAGAAATTGAAGTTGATCTGCTCAATCGCTGCGCGAAGGATCGACTCAACGCTTGAAATTCGGCCATACATAACGGGCTCAGGCGACACAAAATTGCTTGCACCCACCAATATATGGTCGGCTGGTTCGTCCGGACTGGTGAAGTAAGGAACGGTATAGATGCCGCATGCCAATCCTCTGTTGGGTGTGCGTATGCACTTGATGTGGGGGAATTCGGGACTTCGTATTTCAAGGGAAACCCCGGCACCGTGGAATACAGGCTGAACATGGATGCGTAAGTCACTTCGATCCAAAATCGCACTGACAGCACTTCCAGTCGCAAGCACGAATTGGTCGGCTTGCAGGGTCTGACCATTGGATAGGGCGACACACGTCACACGTCCCGCACTTCTGACCATTTGCAAAACATTGCTATCAATGAACTCGACTTGCCTGCAGCGACCCAGTGCCGCATCTAGCTTCTCGACCATCAAACGGGGATTGAACCAACCTTCGTTTTCAATGTACAGCGCGCGAGTTGCACGGTGACGCTGCTCTGGAATGTAATTGGGAATATCACTGGGTTGCACTAGTTTATGTGGTTCGTCAAAGTCCTTCAGGGCCTTAAGGATTGCATTGAAGTTTTCATCGTCAAGGTCGTCGGCGGCGGTGTTGTTGATGACATACGTTCCTTTGTCGACACAGCCTCCACCTAAAAAACCCTGGCAATTTTTGCAGCCCCGGGGGAGGCTTGACCCAGCCGCTTCGATGAGTTCGTCCTCGAACTTAGGCCACATTCGCGTGGCCAAATGACTAAGTTCAAAGCGAAACATGTCCAGTTCACTGTCCAGGGAACCACTTTCGATTTCGGCAAAGGAATTGAGCATCGCGCCAGCAGCCAGAGTAGCTGAGCCTTGTCGCGCGGACATCCCGACCACGCTGACGCGGTCCTTTGCACCAGCCCGTTGCGCGAGCCGAAACGCGATCGTCAATCCGATAATCCCGTTGCCAATCACGACTGTATGCATCCGCCTCTCCCCCGTGGTCAGTGTGTTGAGATCATGCTACCAAGTTTCCCTCGTTCCCACTTTGTCGCCGGATGGCAATGTCGCAAAACATGTGGTTTTCAAACGCAAACCCTATGACCCTCCAACCCTGGTGAACGACCATTTCATTTACAACCTGCACAATGCCGTAGTCCACCCTGGCGATCGGGTCATACATCGTGGAATCATTGAAAACCAGAATGCCATCGTCTTTGAGGGTGTTGGATGCGTGGGCAGCGTCCAGCTTGACAGATTGATAGTCATGTGCCGCATCGATGTAAAGCAGATCGAAGTATCTGTGAGGGATGTCAGCCATGCGCTGTACGCTGTCGCCTATGTGGTAAATGCAGTTTGCCCCGGTGGCGTCAATCTCAGACTTGTAAAAATCAAAATGGGTCATGCCCTTGAGGACTTCAACAGTTGGTTGCCCCCACACAAAATGGGGCATAGTGAATCGTAAAAAGATCGAAAGCGTGAAACTCAGATGGTCGAAAGGTTTGAACCATATGCTTAGAAAAGCCTGCAATGGCGCCCCCCACTTCCGCGATGATTGGATTCGCAGGCAGTGGTAGGGCTGATACCATGTCATGGCGGGTGACATACAATTTTGCATTCAATAGATCTCTAGACGAAAGCGCAGGGAATTTGAGGTTCATGGCGTATATCGTAGGGCAATATACGTATGCTGGTTGAATCGGATATGATTTAGCGCTTCGCATGCGCAAGAGAAGACTGACTTCTGCAGTCTTTATTGTGACACCTTTCGAGGCGGCATTCCCCTAGCATGCACAATCAAAGCTAATTGAGAAGTGCTGCGAACGTGCAGTGGTACGGCCGAAAATGCCGCTTTCCAGCTATCAACACCTTGTGAGGCACAGATGAAAGTATGTAACGTAGCCAGGGAAACCTTTTATCAGATTCTTGAGCGGGTATTTTCTGGTATCGGTGTGACCCCAAACATCGTGGAGTTGGGCGTGTTGCGAGGAAAAAATGCTTTGTTGATGCAAGAATTGATACGCCCGGGTAACCTCGTCCTCATTGACAGCTGGAGCGCAAGTTCCAGCGCGGCGTTTACACCCTTTGATACGCCACCTGCATGGATTGATGATGTGGATTCAGCGCAAGAATACTATGGAGGGTCGCTACTGGAACAGGCTACTTTCGATAGACTGTACGAAGAGTGCAGGATAGCATTTGCTGACAAAGGTAAGGTTCATTTCATTCGCTCTGACAGCGTAAGTGCAATCACCCGAATACGTGGTGATACCGGACTCGAATCTTTTGAGGTCGTCTATATTGATGCCAACCATCAGTACGAATACATCTTGCGAGACCTGATCCTATATCAGGATTTGGTCGCGCCGGAAGGCTGCATCATATTGAACGATTGCTGCTTCAGTGAATTGGGTGTGCGGCAAAACCTCGGCGTATTGGAAGCCGTCTCCAATTTTGTCAAGCGTTCCAACTTTATCCCTGTTGCGCTTACCAATACCGATTGGTCGGATCTCATTTTGGTGCGCAAGGGAGCATTGATGTATGAATACATTGATCAGATCATTACAAACTCGGATATCGCCTGGGTTGATGTCCCCCATCAATTGCTGCCAGCCGCGAAGGTTGTGACCGGTAGGAGTCGTGTCAATATTAGTTTTGTCTAAATCCGTTGTCGAAATTAACTGACCGATCAAGCTTGTTTTCTGACCAGGATAGTGAATTCGTACAATCCGTAATCATGCAGCAGGGCTACCTGGGGGGAGTAATGCAACTTGCACCAGTCGAAGAGTCTGCAAGGGTCAGCGTAATAGAGGTCAGCGCGCATTTTTTCTGCGTCCGAGTATTTCGTGAGGCAGTTGAATGAGAAGCCGCGACTGCTGGCGGTGTTCAGCATATCGAGTGCGTCTGTTAGGTACGACCACCATGCATATTCACTAGTCCCCACCCGGATATTGAAAATTCCACTGGCAATCGTGTAGTCTGCTTCGCTGGAAAGGACATCGGATTGAGCGAAATTCACGTTGGCCAGGTGACTATATTTATCGCACGCAGCCTGAACCATGTCCGCTGAGACATCGATACCGACATACTCCCAATTTGAAAATTGGATGCATAAAAACTCAATGAGTGCGCCGTATCCACACCCGAAGTCATTGATCGAAAAACTGGGCGTATCTCTGTCAATGATCTTGCAAAGCTGCTGAAATCGTAGGAACTGACTATCCTTGCCGTTCCAATCAACACCGCGAGCCGTAGGTCCATTTGCGCGAATTTTTTCTGTGAAGTAGTGCTCAACTTTGCCTAGTATTTGCGCGCGGGTCGTGCTATCAAACATGAATGGCTCCGGTGTCGTTTGAGTATCTTGCATTGGCGTAGACATGTCGCATATACCTGGGTGATGTCGTTCCGCAATTGAAAAGCAGGTCAAGAACACTGACACCGTGAACAAAATTTCCCCAAAGTTGTGGGTACGTCGGGTAGCCGTCGTAATTGAACCAAGTAAGTCCAATTCCTGCTGCTTCAAATGCCGTCGCGTCCAAGTACGCCTTGGCAGCAGGGCCGGAGATATATTCTGTGCCGCCTGCCAACTGAACTAATCGGACAAGACGTTCGGTGCGATCGCCTGAGACTGCAAACTCCCTGGAGTCTGAAATCGTGGTGGCGATACCAAGATACGAACAGACCAAAATTATCAAATCGCGATTTAATGAGGAAAGGTGGGTGTACACGTTGGACTGGTAGACAGGTTCTAGCAGAGTGGCAATTTCACTGTAATGTCTGGAGCGCGCATAGTTCGTTACCAAAGTTTTCCAGTGGCGGATCTGCCATTTTGAGTCGTTTAGTAGGACTTCGTGGATGGGGCGAGAAATGTGGCTGCCGACCGGAATACTGAGCCACTCTCTTCCCTTTGGCGTCTTGATCATGTTGCGGTTTCTCCAGTCATTTTTAGTAAACTGGACTTCGTCATAGATGATGAACTCGTCAACAGCTGCAATAAGGTCGAAATAGCCCTTCCAGGGAATGTAATTTGACTGAAGAATGGCAACCTTTTTCATGAAAGAAAGTCCTTGCAGGGACAACTAGACCTGCCAATGTGATGGTGGAGTGTTATTGAGAATTTCCATCACGATACCTGGGTATTGAGGCCACGCTAACTCTTTTGATCGCTGGATATTTTTTTCGACATGCAGTGCGTAAAGCAGGTCATCCTCCAACAACCGCTGGACAATCTCGATGTAGCCTTCGATAGAACCTGCATTTGCGACCATTGCGGCATCCGGTACGTAGGTGCATGCCAGAGAGACGGGACTGATTCCAGTGGGATCCAATGGGGTCTTGGACGGATCCGGCCTTGAGGTGACGACCGGAACGCCCATTGCCATGGCGTCTAAAACGCTTTGCCCCCCGGTCCAAACAAAGGTGTCGCAGTAAACGCGGGTGGCACGGAGCAATGGCAAATAGTCATCCCCAAGAAATCCAGGGAAACGTACCTGGGGTAGAACACCATATGCCCCAAATCGGTCTCTGAGAATGAATTCCGAGGCCGGGTCAGGCAATCCTGGCAATACTAGTACAGTGTTCGGGTTTCGGCGTAGGATGGTGCACATTGCCTCCAGAAATGCATCATCGACACATTTGCTTAACCGACTGTAATTGCCAAGTACAATTTGGTTGGTGTTTATGTTCCATTTGGCCAAATTGGCGGGCTCAATCTCTTCGCGCAATTCCTCTCTGACACGCACTGGCGGCGCGTAGCAGCAACGATCGGGGTCAGCCAGCGCCTGAAAATTCTTCGTATAACAAATGCGCACATCGAACGCACCAACCTTTTGGTCGCATGTGTGGTTGATAAACATCTGCTTCGGGCAGGCACGAACGCAGGATGCAATCTGTGCAGCCAGGTCCGAAGGCCACGTGTAGTAAATGATGGCGTCGGGCTGAATCTCGCTTAGCAATTCCACAGTCCTGTTGGCCCGCGAATGCACGTCATGCCCATTGGTGTCGATCACCTGCAACGCTGCGCTGTCAGAATTGAATGGCTCGTCCATGGTAGTTGAGGCATGGCCGGTACGAACGACATAGACTTCGGGAATCAGTGTTCGTAGGGCGCTTGCAAACTTCTTGGCGACCAAGGTGGTTGCGGCGCCGACACTTAAATTGCTGATGACCAGCGCGATTCGCTGAATTCGTGGCTGCTGCGTAAATTGGGCCGGCGCCGGCACGGCGCGCGCGGCAGCCAGAATGGCATCCAGCACCGGTTGCAGGTGCATCAGGCCACCCAAGTGCCATCGTGTTCCGTTGGGCAGTTGGTGTGCACCCATGCCCTGCACGACGCACTGCTCCATCGTTTCCAGCGACTCCCAGTGTCCTTGTTTAACCTGCTCGGCTGCTAGCAGGGCTCCGCCTAGGATGTGGGCCAAGGGGTGGTGGCACAAATCGCCCAGTACCTTGACGTTAGTGGCCAATCCGTGGTCGTTGAAATCTCGCGCCTGATACAGGTCCATGAGTGCATCGACCGCAAGTCGCTGTGCGGTCATGTACCTTTCAGTTAGTTGGGCTAGGTCCATGGTTCAAACGATGTGACGCTGGATGCAAGTGCTGACGACGTCTGCAAAAATGCGCGGGTTGGGCACTCTACGACCCAGTTCCAGCAGGGCGCTGGCCGATTGGGCCAAGGCTTTGGCAGCGGCGTGACGCGATTCAAAGCGATTTAAAGGAGAAAGTAAACACGGCAGGTGGGCGGTAGGAACTGCACCAAGCAGTCCAGCAATGTCGGTTTGTTTCACTTTGATGTCGCGTTCGAATTTAAGTTACATTTTGGCCTGACTGACATGCCCGGGGTGAACGCGGTAGCAGGTAAGTGGCGATTGCAGATGGGCGCGATACCGCCCCATCAGTGCGCCCCGGCGCCACAATTCGTAGTCTTCGGCAAAGTCAAATGCTGGGTCATAAAGGCCGACGGTGTCGAAAAATGACCTGCGAACGATCACCGTAGGGTGTGATAGCGCGTTGTACTGAAGCATCATGGCCTTGATCCCAGCGTCTGTTGCGGGTTGCCGGCGCACTGCGGAAGAACCGGCAGCAACGGTCTGGAACATGGGCATGTCGCTGCTACAGACTTCGACATTGGGATTTGCATCGATCAAGGCCAATTGTTGGGCAAAGCGCTCAGGGTGGGCAATGTCGTCCGCGTCGAGTCTCGCAATGAACAGGGATTCTCCGCCTGCAATCCCTCGGTTCAGCGATGCAGCGACCCCGCTGTCAACGGAATTCGCCAGCACCCGAAGGGTCAGACTGACGGCAAAGCTTTCAGCGACCTGCTGGGTAGCGTCCGTATAGCCATCATCCACGAGGATGACTTCGAAGTCACGGAACGTCTGAAATGCCAGGCTGCTGAGAGATTCAGCCAAAGTGCTCTCCGCATTGAAAGCGGGCATGACAACAGTTAAGAAGGGCATCGCCAGACAAGTGTAACCGGCACCATGACTAGAACAGCAAACGTCGGATTGCTACGAGAAAATGGCTCAGGGCCCAAATTTACGAGTTTGGCGGTGCTACTTGACATTAATAGGTTATCCGATAAAACGATTCGAGCGAAGCAGATGACCTAGCAGGCTGCGGAGATACTCATTGAACTTGAGTAGGCTGCCGCACCAGATTCGGTCTTGGTGCTCGGGATCCCACCTTTTGGAATTCGGGCACACGATTGCGGCGCCACGCAGCAGGTTTCAGGCCGTTTGCATCCTTTTTTCCCCTTCACGCGTAGAATGACAGTAGTTATACAGCATCGATGTGATGCTCCTTCTGTTTTGCAATCTCATTATTCTTTAAATCTAAAGGCCATAATAAATGAAAACCGTTGCTATTGTCATTCCAATTCATCAAGCGCGCATGAATCAATTGGAGTATTACTCGGTTTCGCATTCACTCAAAGTTCTTTCCGGTAGAGATATTATTTTTGTTGGTCCATCTAGTATCGGCATGGAGTCTATTGCACTTCACTTTGGCTCCCATGCTTGGCGCACATTTGATGATAAATTCTTTGATTCCGTTAAAAGTTACAATAAATTGCTTCTAAGTTTAGAATTTTACAATAGCTTCATTGACTATGATAATATATTAATATTACAGCCTGATGCCATCGTTTTTAAGGATGAATTAAATTATTGGTGCAAAAAGCCATTTGATTATGTCGGCGCACCCTGGCCAGACGGTTTCGAGTGGATGGTTGACATGTGTCCTTTTGCTGGAAGAAACAGTAGAAGAGTTAAGGTCCATGTTGGCAATGGAGGATTGAGCTTTCGTCGGGTGCGTAAATGTGTTTCTTTGCTAAATGAATTTGCCGAAGCTGCAGAACTTTTTTCCGAATCTGGTTCCGCAGAAGATATTTACTTCTCAGTATTCGGATCTTTATCCAAAGATTTTATTATACCAGATGAAGTCACAGCTTCTCAATTTGCCATGGAAATGAAGCCAAGTTATTATTATAATTTGAATGGCAACAAAATCCCTATGGGCGCACATGCTTGGTGGACTTTTGATATTGATTTTTGGCGACCTTTGCTTAAGGAAATACCTATTTTATGAGTTCAATTATACCATCATCCAATGAAATTTCTAATTCACAAAGTTGAACACTGCCAGAAAATGAAAACAATAAATTATTAAATAATATTTAATGCTAAATTTAATTAATATTATTAATAAGCAGGACTTATTGGTATGTTTTTTAAATATTCATGATATGCCAAAAATTTCAGTTATCATTCCAGCATTTAACGCTGAAAATACTTTAGAAGAGACTTTAAATAGTTTGTCGACTCAAACTTATCGTGATTTTGAGGTGATTGTTGTTGATGACTGTTCAAGTGACAGAACATCCGAAATCGCAAGCAAGTTTTCTGCATTATTTTCTATTAGGGTATTGGTAAACCTTGAAAATTCTGGAGTTTCTAAATCTTTAAATAGAGCTATTGTGAACAGTGATTCAATGTATATTGCACGACTGGATTCTGACGATATTGCTCATGCACAACGTTTGGAAGTTCAAATGAAATTTTTAAATGAATCGCCACGAATTGATGTATGTGGAAGTGATATGCACCTTTTTCATTCCATAAAAGCGGGTGCATTCTCTATTCACATCCAACCAAAAACAGATTCGGCAATAAAAACAAGATTACTCCAGCAAAACTCCATATCACATCCATCTGTTCTGCTTAGGCGAAGTTTTTTTACTGATGTCGGCTTATATGATGCAACTTATGACTATGCGGAAGATTATGAACTTTGGTGTCGGGGAGCACAGATGGGCAAGGTGTATGCAAATTTAGAGGCTAAGTTGACATCGTATCGTGTGCATTCAGGGCAAATTGGTCAGATCAAAAGAGAAATTCAGTTTGAACGCGATATGGGAGTCAAAAGGAAATACATCACTAGTTTGTTAGGCTCACCTCAGATTGCCTTTTTGCCGGAGATTTTTTCGCCACTTTCCCATTTTAATAGCAGAGAGATAGCGCTTTGGGCATTTGCAGAATCCACTTCCGCACTATTAAAAATGGAACATATGGTGCAGGATAAAATCGCATACGCAGATATTATTAAATACAGTATTAGTCGTCACCTAAAATGAAATTATATATTAAAAATGAAAATCGATGCTTCAAATGCGTAATTTTGCATTAACTTTAAGCAAATTAATGCATGGATTGTTTGCAACCCGAGAAAAGCAACCAATAAATTATGCCAGCAGCTTGGCTATATGTCATCTTCAAATTTCAACAATTCCTCGGGCAATTGAATACCAAGTGAACATAATAAATCTGCACGATCCTTGCTTAGCCTACTAGCTGGAAAGCGTGACCAAATAGATAAATGATCCAACCAAGCGAGCTTGCGCCTCCGTGCCAACATGGAGGTGTTATTCACTTCTGTCTTGTCAATTAATACTACGATACATGGCACGTGATGCAAAGAAACATCCTTCATGTTGGTAAGCAAAAAATCCCAGTCTTCATGACTGCGCAATCGAGTATCAAATTGCTGAGTAACTGAGCTGCGTGCAATAACATATGCCCCTATTGGTATTCGATTAAAAACCAGCATTGAATCAAAGTTTATTGCACTGAGGTCGATATCAGCCCTTGCATCAGTATTAAAAGCGGTATAGTCACCGAAAACTATCCCGTATTCACCATTAGTCTTCAATAGCAACTGGTCTAAACCTCCTGGCGCAAAAAAGTCATCGTCATCTAGGAAGGCAAACCACCTACCTCGGGCAATGCTGAGTCCAATATTTCGACTAGCGGAAAGACCACGATCAATGCCTGCTTTACACACATAACGAGCACCATAACGATTAGCAATAGAAAAGGCACTTCCTTGGGGGCAATCGTCTATTACTATAATTTCGAAGTGGCAGTTAGTTGCACTGGCAACACTCGCTAAGGCCCTCTCTAACTTTTGAGGCCGTTGATAAGTAGGGACAATGATCGAAAGGTGAGGTTTCATCTGGGGATTGTACTGACACATCTAAGGTGCGTGCTAGTTATGAAACAAATCTAGTCTAAATGAATTGATTTATGCACAGTGACGAATCAACTAAGGTGATAGGCTCAAGCGAAGATTTCGGCAGTATTTGTGAAGTAGCAAGATCACACAAGCCGTGATGATCTTGCATAGACGAAGTTTGTTACGAAAGAGAAACGCATTGCAAGACTGAAACATACGTCAATGGCTATCTTGCCGACATAAAATGAAGACCGTGAGCCAGTTAATGGTTGCCGCCCGAGTTATGACTATTGCAGGGGCGTTAATTGCTGCTAAAACGTCGAGCCGCGCATTCTTCCCCCAATGCTGGCAGTCGTCCTCTTCGTCTGCTGGGTTAGAGGTAATCATGAAGTTGAATCGTCGGCACTTCCTTGCCGGTCTCGCATCCGTGAGTGCCATCATCGCACTGCCAATCCCACTGGCCCAGGCCAAACCTGCCCAGGTCAACGCTGTATGGGCCGCCCTGCTCGAAGACCCGCTTTACTTTGACGTTGATGAGGCCGACACCGTCTCGACGGCAGGGGAACTTCAACCGGAGAAGCGCCACGAGGTGTTCTACGCGGACCTGACGGAGCGATGCACCATCGAGTCGCTGATTTACGACATTGAGATTTGCTGGCCGCTGTATAGACATTTCGAGAGCTTACCGTATCCGTCACTGGTGCCGGCGGAACTGGGTTGGGGTTACCTTTAAGCCAATGCATTGTTGGTCGCCACGATGGCAGCATCAAACTCGAAGACATACCAAGTGGGGGACTGCATTGCCAAGTATTGCTGCCTCTTATTGAAGTACCTGCAATAGAGTAGTAACTAGAGCAGGTGAACAAGGCCATTCAAAGATTGCCAATTCGAGAAAAAGAGTCACTGATAAGAGGTTGAGTTCCCAGATTGCTGCCAGTCATGAATGACTGCAATTGGCGGCGGATTCAACCGGTCGATGCAACAAGTTGGCTGAATCGATCAGCAGGTGTTTCGTAGTTTAGGGTTTTCCTTGGACGCTCGTCTAGTTTTCTAGCCACTGCATTGAGTTGCACTTGCGAGTAGTCCGAGATATTGATTCCCTTGGGGAAGTATTGACGCAATAGGCCATTCATATTTTCGTTGCTCCCGCGTTGCCAAGGGCTCTGGGGATCGCAGAAGAAGACGCCTATCTCGGTGGCTAACGTGAACCGCTTGTGATCTGCCATTTCTTTGCCACGGTCCCAGGTCAACGATTTGTAGAATTCTTGGGGCAGTTTGCGCGCATTCTTGATCAAGGCGTTGACGACCGTCTCCGTATCCTTGCTGGCAACCTTTACCAACATGACGTAGCGAGATTGGCGTTCTACGAGCGTTGCAATCTGGGTGTTGAGACTGCCAAACAGCAAGTCCCCCTCCCGATGACCAGGTACGGCTCGATCTTCCACCGTGGCAGGGCGCTCACTGATGGACACCATGTCCTTTGTCTGCCCATGGTTGTCCGTCTTTTGCGTGTGATGGCGCGAGCGACGCATTCCTCGTGTACGCCGCAGATGTTGCTGCAACTCCTTCTTCAACGCACCACGGGACTGTATGTAAAGGCTGCGATAAATGGTTTCGTGTGACACTTGGTAGCTCTCGTCGTTCGCATGAGCGCATTTGAGCCACCCGGCAATTTGCTCTGGTGACCACTGCAATTGCAGTTTGCCAGCCACAATTTTTTGCCAGCGCTCTATTCTCCACAAGCTTGCAGCTCTTGGGGCGACGTCCCAGATCCCAGGCGGCCTGTTCAGCCACACTTGCCCGATAACAACCGAGCCCACCATTGCGCTTGATCTCACGGCTAATGGTTGAAGGTGATCGGCCGAGTTGGGCTGCGACGGAAAGGATTGAGTGACCTGCCACTACAGCACGGGAGATCTCTTCGCGTTCATCCAAGGTCAGGGCAAACTCCCAGCGACAGCCCTCAGGCGGACGGATGCCACCAGTTATCGCCAGGATGCCGCGCACGGTTCCGTGACTTCGGTTGAACAGGTTGGCAATCTGCTATAGGGATTTCCCCTTCTTCCAACGCTCCCACATCAACGCCTTCTGACTATCTGTGTAGAAGGTTCTTGCCCGGTACTTCATTTACAACACTCCTTCTAGTGTCGCAGTATTTAGTTTGTTGCATCGACCGGTTGAATACGCCGCTCCCAGGGTGAGTTCACCCATCAAGTCTGACCGCGGCAAACGCAGCGCTGCCGTCAAATTCGCAGTACGCCATACCCGCTTTGGGCACGACACCAAAGAGCCTGAACGACCACTGAACTACGTTGAACGGGACTTACGGAAGCGGATGCTTGTGAACGCTCACAAACACACTTACGCAGCTGCACTACTTTTTTTGCAGCCTGCTGAACGTCTGTGTAGACGGACTTTATTTGCGCTAGCCAACAACCTTTACTGCGCTGCATTCCAGAGGTTGATAACCGTCAACCCCGCTGCTTCAAAAGGCCCGGTATCACGGGTCGCAACCACCAAGTCATGCGCCTTCCCTCTAGCCGCGCACGGGTGCGTAGCTCGGCATAGGCTGCAGCGAAGGCATCATCAACCGACAAGATGTCGCCCGACAAACAAGGGCACGATGCGCTGCTCCAGGCTGGTGTGCAAAGTGTCACGCCGCTTGCCCCCTGGCAAAGCCGCAATGCCAAACCGCAACTAAGCCAGGGTGATGGTGGACAGATACAGGGCCTCCAGCATTTGCGCCTCAATCCAGGCTCCAGATCCATGCTGCCTGCCGGTCAATGCAATTGCAATCACTCTTCAAGTGGCCTCTGTTTCACCAAAGCAAAGCTGTGTATTGCGCGACAGCACCCACACCACCCACGCCCTACAGTGCGCCCATGCCAAGCATCTACCTCATCCGCCACGGTCAGGCATCTTTGGGCGCTGACGATTACGACAACTTGAGCGACCTGGGGCGCCGCCAGTCGCAGCGCCTGGGCGAATACCTGGCGCACAAGGGCACCGCGCCCACAGCTGTTTTTATGGGCAGCTTGCGCCGCCATGCGCAGACCTGGGCGGGCATCGCGCAGGGCTTGGGCGTTGTTCAAGTGCCCGCGCCCGTTGTGCGAACGGGCTTGAATGAATACGACAGCGACGCAGTGATCCGTGCGACATGCACCGAGGCACATGCGCGCCCCACGACGCCCGAAGCCCGGCGTGCACACTTTCGCCGCTTGCGCGCTGGTTTGCAGCAATGGGCCAGCGGAGCCGTCACGCCGGTCGGCATGCAGCCCTACCGAGACTTTGCGCAAGGCGTGGCAGACGTATTGGCCCGTGTGCGGGAGAGCTGCGCGGGCGATGTGTTCATCGTCAGCAGTGGTGGCCCTATTGGCACCGCGGTGGCGCAAACGCTGGGTGCCAGCCCCGAGGCGTTTATTGAGCTGAACATGCGCATCCGCAACACAGCGGTGACCGAGTTGCACTACACGCCCAAGCGGCACGCGCTGCACACATTCAACACGCTGCCGCACCTGGATGCAGCGGAGTTTGCGGACTGGGTGACTTACGCCTGAGCGGTCTACAAATGGGGCTTGTCCACCAAGGTGCTGAGCGGCAACTGGTGCACCTCGCCCAGCAACTGCGCCAGCGCACGACCGGCAGCATCCAGCACGGCGCGGCCTTTGTCTGCAGTGGCGGCGGCGGCGTTGCCCACCGCGCCTGCCGGGTTGTAGTCCTGCGTTTGCCAAGCAAGTTTGGCGCTTTTGCCGTTGCCCAGAATGGCGAACTTCTGCGCGCGGTCTTCTGACGTGGACGCAAAGTTTTGCGCCTGCGCCATGTCCACCAATTCGGGGCGCAGTGCCAAGGTCATGGAGGTTTCCACCTCCCCCGCGTGGATGCCAAAGCGGTGCTCGTGTGCGCTGAATAGGGTGTTCACATCTTCGCCCTGCGCGCCGGTGAGCGGCAGGCCAAACCAGTTCACGCTGTACACCAGCAGCCCCAGCCGCGCGCGCAGGTCACGCGCCACCACGTCCATCAGCCCCACCTGCCCGCCATGGGAATTGAGCAGTACCAGCTTGCGCACGCCTGCAGCCGCCACGCTCTCACCGATGTCCGTCCACAAGCGAATCAGCGTCTCGGCCTTGAGCGTGAGCGTGCCTGCAAAGGCGGCGTGTTCGGGGCTGAAGCCCACCGCCTGCGTGGGCAAAAACAGCGCGGGCACGTCGGCGGCAATGTACGGCAAGGCAGATGCAATCACGCCATCGACCAGCGTGGTGTCCACACTCAAGGGCAGATGCGGGCCGTGCTGCTCGGTGGCTGCCACCGGCAAGACGGCAATGAGCTGCGAAGCGCGGCCATGGGCGTGGGCCTGTGCAAAGTCGCGTGCGGTCCAGTCGGACCAGAAGCGTGAAGTGGTTCTCATGCGGCTATCTTAGAGGCATAGCCGCCGCCAAGTTGTAGACGTTGGGCGTTACGCGGCAGCAGCCACGCCACCGTTGCACCGCCACTGCGCTCGGTCTTTGGGCGCGCGCGGGCTAACGGCCCCGCGGCTCTTGCGTTGCCAGATGCCGCTCTTGCCGGGCAGTGATGGCCTTCTTTGCCTGCGCTTGCTTTTCCCTGCGTGGCAGTAGCCCCTGCAACGCCCGCGGATTGGACCGCGCACCGCTGGCCACATAGTCGGCCAGCAAGGCAGCGCGCACGGTCTCGGCAGGCAGGGCCCGCGCTCTGGTGAGGTAGTCAAACAAGGCGTCCAGCAAATTCTCAGGCGTGAGGGCGTGGGTGCTGCCGGTGCGCAGCCACAGCCAATCCGCAAAGGCACTCAGCGCGGCAAACGCACTGCCTTCCTCCAACAGCAAGGCGCTGCCTAGTGCAAAGCGCCCGGAGTTCACTAGCAAATCCCAGTAGCGGGCGATGCGCACAAACGCCTGCACCTGCTCTGCGTTTACCGCGCCGGTGTGCAGCACGGTGTAAGGCGGCTCGGGCGCGTAGGCCATGCCGTCTTGCGCCTCCACGCCCGGCAGGCTGCGCTGCGCCAAGGGCGTGCCGCGCAGGCGCTTGAGCACACCCAGCTGGATTTCATGCGGACGCAAGGCATAGAGGCGGTCAAAGCCTTGGGCAAAGCTCTCCCACGTCTCACTGGGCAGGCCAAAGATCAGGTCGGTGTGCAAATGGGCTTGGGTGTGGTCCAAGAGCCAGCGGATATTGGCCAGGGTTTTGTCGTTGTCTTGCCTGCGCGAAACCTTGGTTTGCACCTCGGGGTTGAAGGTCTGGATGCCGATTTCAAACTGCAGCACGCCGGGCGGGAACTGGGCCACCATCGTCTTGAGCGCGTCGGGCAAATGGTCGGGCACCAGTTCAAAGTGCAAGGCCAGCGGCTCCGTGGGCGCGGCCTGCAGCGTGTCCAGAAAGAACTGCAGGATGCGCACCGAGGTGTCCACCTTGAGGTTGAAGGTGCGGTCCACAAACTTGAAGTTGCGCGCGCCGCGCTGGTAGAGCGCATCCAACTCGGCCAGGAAGGCATCGAGCTCAAACGCCCACGCCGTTTTGTCCAGCGCGCTCAGGCAGAAAGCGCATTTGAAAGGACAGCCGCGTGAGGCCTCCACGTACAGCACGCGCTGTGCCAGGTCGGTATCGGTGTACTGCGCGTAGGGCAAGGCAATGTCGGCCAAGGGCGGCTGCTCACCGGATATCACCTTCATCAGCGGCTGCGGGCCGTGCACCAGCGCGCGGCACAGCTTGGGAAAGCTCACATCGCCCCAGCCGGTAATCACATGGTCTGCCAGTTGGGCGATGGGTTGCGTGTCCAACTCGTGGCTGACTTCGGGGCCACCCAGCACCACTTTCACTTGCGGGCACTGGCTTTTGAGCAGGCGCAGCACCTCCAGCGTTTGCGCCACATTCCAGATGTACACGCCAAAGCCGACGATGCGCACTGGAGCGTTACCCAACTCGGCCAACAAGGCATCGACCACCTCTTGCGCCGGACGGTGGATGGTGAACTCGCGCAGCGTGGTGATGGCGGCCAGATCGGCACCGCCATGGCGCGCCATATTGGCCATCAGATAGCGCAAGCCCAGCGACGCGTGGATGTATTTGGCGTTGAGCGTGGCGAGGACGATGCGGGCGGACATGCCCGTATTATCAAAGCATGGCCTCCAAGCACCGCCCATCCCCTGCCGCCAAGACCAGCTCCGCAGACAAACCCAAAGCCCCGCGCAACACCACGGGCGACACGTTTTTTGGCTGGGATGGCGAGGTGCTGGTGGTCAACATCCTGGGCAAACCAGCTGCCAGCAAAGACGCCATTGGCAAGCCCAAAGGCACGCAGCTCAAGGTCAGCGTGACCGCCGCGCCCAAAGACGGCAAGGCCACGGACCACATGGTGCGCTTTCTGGCACCGCTGTTTGGCGTGGCGGTGGCCGACATTGAAGTGGTGTTCGGCCAGGAAAACGTGAACAAGCAACTGCGCATCCGTGCCCCCAAGAAATTACCGGCGGTATTCACACAAAGCACGTCGGATACGGCTTAGCGCGACAATTGGGGCTTAGCGCGCGCAATCCTTCTAGCTTGTAGCGCCGCCCACTGACCTGCCCTTGCATCCAAGCCCCGTTTCCATGCCAGACCGTTTTCTGTTTTTTGTCCGCGCCGTGTTGGCGAGCAGCCCCGCGCGCATTGCCGTCTGGATAGCCACATGCCTGGCCTGCCTGGTGGTCGCAGGCCCCGCTTCCGCCCAATTCGCCAAGCCCACCGCCAGCAGTAGCAGCGCGTCTGCCGTGGTGCAAACCGCGCAGGTGCGTGCCGAGCTGGTGGCCTTTGCGGCCGACGGCGTGGGCCCGGGCAAGGCCGTATGGGTGGGCCTGCAAATCACGCACCAGCCCCAGTGGCACACTTATTGGAAAAACGCAGGCGACTCCGGCTTGCCCACCAAGCTGGACTGGACGCTGCCCACCGGAGTGAGCGCCGGTGCCATCGCCTGGCCCACGCCGCAGAAGATCAACATCGGCAGCCTGTCCAACTTTGGCTACGAGGGCACGGTGCTGCTACCGGTGCCGCTGACCGTGGACAAAGCATTTGCCCCCGGCGCCTTGGCCGACGCCCTGGAAGTCAAGCTCGCCGCGTATTGGCTGGTGTGCAAGGAAGAATGTGTGCCGCAAGACGGCAACTTTGTGCTGAGCATTCCCCTGCGCGGCTCAACCGCCCTGCACGCCACCGCGTTTGAGAAGGCCCGCGCGGCAGAGCCAGTGGCACTCAACGGGAAGTCCGAAGTGCAATTGGCCCCCGGCGGCCTGACCGTCACCGTGCACGGCCTGCCTGCCGCCTGGCGCGGCAAGAACATCAGCGCCTTTATCGAATCCCCCGACATCATCGAAACCGCACGCTCCCCCGCCGCCACCGACAGCAAGCCACAGACCTGGAACGGCGACGGCAGCTGGTCGGCCACGCTGCCGTATTCTGGTCTGCGCATGGAATCTCCTGCGTCGCTGGCCTTTGTGCTGGCACGAGATGGCACCAATCTGCGCACCGAAGCCGCCGTGCAAGGCACCTGGCCACCGTTGCCCAGCGGCCCCGTTGCTGCGGGCGCGCCCCGGTTGAGCAGCCCAACAACGCCCCCGGCCGACGTGGGCTTGGGTACCTGGGCGCTGGCCCTGGGCGCTGCACTGCTGGGCGGCCTCATCCTCAACCTCATGCCCTGCGTGTTCCCGGTGCTGGCCATCAAGGTGCTGGGCTTTGCCCGCCCCGACCAGGCCCGCAGCAGCCATCGTGCTCAAGGCCTGGCCTACACCACAGGCGTGGTGCTGTCGTTTCTGGCACTGGGCGGTTTGATGCTGGCCCTGCGTGCCGGTGGTGAGCAACTGGGTTGGGGCTTCCAGCTCCAGTCCCCCGCAGTGATTGCGGCGCTGGCCCTGCTGTTCACGCTGATTGGCCTGAACCTGATGGGCCAGCTGGAAGTTGGCAATCTGCTGCCCGGCAACCTGGCGGCGGTGCAACTGCGCCACCCGCTGGGCGATGCGTTTTTGTCGGGCGTGCTGGCCGTGGCCATTGCCTCGCCCTGCACCGCGCCGTTCATGGGCGCCTCACTGGGCTACGCAATTGCGCTGCCTGTGGCCCAGGCGCTGGGCATTTTTGCGGCGCTGGGCCTGGGCTTGGCGTTGCCTTATTTGGCTGTGAGCTGGATGCCCGGACTGGCCAAGGTGCTGCCCCGCCCCGGCGCGTGGATGGACACGCTGCGCCGCTTCATGGCCTTTCCTATGTGGGCCACGGTGGTCTGGCTGCTGTGGGTACTGGGCCATCTGAGCGGCGTGGACGGCGCAGCCAGCTTGCTGGCGTTGCTGCTGTGCGTGGCGCTGCTGGTGTGGTCGCTGAACCAGACTGGGCGCAGCCGCACGGTGTTTGCGGTACTCACGCTGCTGCTGGGCCTGTGGCTGGCCAGCGCCATCGGACCCAACGTCTTCAAGGAAGAGCGCGCCACCGCCTCCACGCAAGCCAACGGCTGGCAAGCGTGGGCACCGGGCCAGGTAGACGCCGAGCTGGCCGCAGGCAAGCCCGTGTTTGTGGACTTCACCGCCGCCTGGTGCATTACCTGCCAGTACAACAAGAAAACCACGCTAGCCAACGCCGATGTGCAGGCAGACTTCGCCGCCAAAAAAGTGAGCCTGCTGCGCGCCGACTGGACCCACCGCGACCCCGCCATCACCCAAGCCCTGGCCCAACTGGGCCGCAGCGGTGTGCCGGTGTATGTGCTGTACCAGAGCGGCCAAGCGCCGGTGGTGATGTCCGAAGTGCTGGGCGTAGGCGAACTGCGCGCGGCGCTAGCCAAGCTTTAACCAGGCCACCGGGCGGCTGGTTTTTTGCCCGGCACGGCCATGCAATAGGCCTGTGCTGCGTCGGCCATCTGCGCCAAGCCGCGCGTAAGGGCACGCGGCCCTCACCTGCGACAATCCCCTATCCACATAAAGCACCCATCGCACCGTCCCATGACCACATTTGCCCCCCTCCAGAACGACACCTTTTTGCGCGCTTGCATGCGCCAGGCCACCAGCCACACGCCGCTGTGGCTGATGCGCCAGGCGGGGCGTTACCTGCCGGAATACTGCGCTACGCGCGCACGGGCGGGCAGCTTCATGGGCCTGGCCACCAACACCGACTACGCCACCGAAGTCACGCTGCAGCCGCTGGAGCGCTACCCGCTGGACGCCGCCATTCTGTTCAGCGACATCCTCACCGTGCCCGACGCCATGGGCTTAGGGCTTTCGTTTGCCCAAGGCGAAGGCCCCCGCTTTGCCACCGCCGTGCGCGATGAAGCCGCCGTGGCCAAGCTGGAAGTGCCCGACATGGACAAGCTGCGCTACGTGTTTGACGCGGTCACCTCCATCCGCAAGGCGCTGAACGGCCGCGTGCCGCTGATCGGCTTTTCGGGCAGTCCCTGGACGCTGGCCTGCTACATGGTCGAAGGCAAAGGTTCGGACGACTACCGCCTGGTCAAGACCATGCTGTACTCCCGCCCCGACCTGATGCACCGCATGCTGGCGGTGAATGCCGACGCCGTGGCCACCTACCTGAACGCACAGATTGACGCCGGTGCCCAGGCCGTGATGATTTTTGACAGCTGGGGCGGCGTGCTGGCCGACGGCGCGTTCCAAAGCTTCTCGCTGGAATACACCAAGCGCGTGCTGGCCCAGCTCAAGCGCACCGGCGTGGATGGCCAGGTGGTGCCGCGCATCGTGTTCACCAAAGGCGGCGGCCTGTGGCTGAAAGACATGGCGCCGCTGGACTGCGAAGTGCTGGGCCTGGACTGGACCGTGAACCTGGGCGCTGCACGCGCTTTGGTGGGCGGTGCCGAAAACGGCCCCGGCAAAGCCCTGCAAGGCAATATCGACCCCAATGTGTTGTTTGCGCCGCCGGCACAAATTGCCACCGAGGTGGCCCGCGTGCTCGACAGTTTTGGCACGCCCTACCAAGGCACGGGGACTGGCCCCACGCACATCTTCAACCTGGGCCACGGCATCAGCCAGTACACGCCGCCAGACAACGTGGCTGCCCTGGTAGAAGCGGTGCACAGCCACTCCAAAGCCCAAAGGGCCTGAAATTCATACCACGTTTTTGCTGCTGTTCAAGCCCGCAACGCATTACTTATGCACAAAAACAGGGATGCGACAGAGCAGCAAAATAAAAATGTCATACACGCCGCTACAAACTCCGTAGCGCACGTAAGTCGTTGATTTATAAGGGATTGAAACTTTGCTTTTTTTCTGAGCATTCCAGCCAAAGCCTTGAAAATCAAGGCTTCGGCGGGTCTTAGGACAAGATATAAACAAAGTTATCCACAGAAACCTTGGACTACCTACAAAAGGTTTACAAATCAAGCACTTAGCCTCGTTTCCTCAGATTCACATCAACAAAACCGCCCAGACGAGGCCCCTTGACATGTGCGCAATGACGGGTTCCAGCCCCACCGCTTTCCGACCATGACCACCTGGCTTTGCGTTCTGGTGCAGACCCCGGCGCACTCCGCGCTGGGCCCCGTACTCACCTACCGCAGCACCCAGGCACTGCCGCCTGGCACCTTGGTACGGGTGCCCCTGGGCAGCCGCGAAACACTGGGCGTGGTGTGGGAGCCCGACGCGGCGGACGCCACTGGTGAGATAGACCCGGACAAGGTGCGCGACATTGCTGGCGTGCTCGAAGGCATTGCGCCGCTGGGTGCGGCCTGGCAGCAACTGGTGACTTTTGCCGCCCAGTACTACCAGCGCTCGGTAGGCGAAGTGGCGCTGGCCGCCCTGCCGCCGCAACTACGCGATCTGTCGCCCCAGCAAATGCAGCGCAGGCTCAAGCGCAAAAAAACGGCTGATGCAGCGCCGGGCGGCGTACAAGCGGCGCAAACGCTCAGCCCTGAGCAAGCCCAGGTGGTGCAAAACATTCACACCCACAGCGGCCCCTTTTTGCTGTTTGGCGCCACCGGCAGCGGCAAAACCGAGGTGTATTTGCACTGCGTGGAACACGCCCTGGCCCAAGACCCTGCCGTCCAGGCGCTGGTGATGGTGCCCGAGATCAACCTCACCCCCCAGCTCGAAGCCCGCTTTCTGGCACGCTTTGCCCCGCTCTATGGCGAGCAGGCGGTGGTGTCGTTGCACAGCGGCATGACCAACCCGCAACGCTTAAAAAGCTGGCTGGCAGCGCATTCCGGGGCGGCGCGCATCGTGCTGGGCACCCGCATGGCGGTGTTTGCGTCGTTGCCAGCGCTGCGCCTGATCGTGGTGGATGAAGAGCACGACCCTAGCTACAAAAGCAGCGAAGGCGCACGCTATTCGGCGCGCGACCTGGCGGTGTACCGGGCCAAGCTGGAGGGCGTCAAAGCCATCCTCGGATCTGCCACACCCTCATTGGAGAGCTGGTACCACAGCCGCCCGGCCGCAGAGGGCGGGCGATACATGCGCCTGCACATGCCCAGCCGCATTGGCCAACATGCAGCCCCCGTCGCCCCCGAGACCCCACCCGGAGCCCACACCCCAGAGAGCCTGGCCCACGCCGCCCGGCTCGCCATGCGCGCCCAATCGGCAACGCCCCCCGGCCTGCCGCTGGTGCGTCGGGTGGACATGAACCACCAGCCCCGCAAGGCGGTGTTTTCCTTGCCGCTGCTGGACGCTATTCGGGAACGTGTGGCGCGTGGCGAACAGTGCATGGTGTTCTTGAACCGGCGCGGCTACGCCCCGGTGCTGCACTGCGCCGACTGCGGCTGGAAAAGCGAGTGCCCGCATTGCTCGGCCTTTCGCGTGTTCCACAAGATAGACCGCACACTGCGCTGCCACCACTGTGGCTTTACCGAGCGCGTACCGCGCGCCTGCCCGGCCTGCGGCAACCCCGACATCGAGCCCATGGGCCGTGGCACCGAGCAACTCGAAGAACAGCTGGCCGAACTGCTGTCCGACGTGCGCCGCCCCGGCACCCAAAACGACGAGCATCCGAATGGCGAGCCGCTGCGTGTTGCCCGCATTGACGCCGACAGCACCCGCCTCAAAGGCGCACTCGAAGAACAACTGGCCGCCGTGCACGCGGGCGATGTGGACGTGCTGGTGGGCACCCAAATGATTGCCAAGGGCCACGACTTCCGTCGCATCACGCTGGTGGCGGCCGTGAACCCGGACGGTGCCCTTTTTTCCAGCGACTTCCGCGCGCCCGAGCGCCTATTCAGCCTCTTGATGCAAGCCGCGGGCCGCGCCGGGCGCGACGCCGCGCTGGGCGAGCGCAGCGAAGTCTGGATACAAACCTTCCAACCCGCGCACCCGCTCTACGCCGCCCTCAAGGCGCACGACTACCCCGCGTTTGCCGAACAGCAACTCAAAGAGCGCGAACAAGCCGGCATGCCCCCCTTCAGCGCCCAGGCCTTGGTGCGTGCAGAAGCCAAAACGCAAGAAGCCGCCCAAGCCTTCCTGAACCTGGCCCGCGCCACCGCCTTGGAAGACATGGCCCAATGGCCCGGCTGGGCGCCCATCCTGGAACAGGTGTTCGTCTACCCGGCAGTGCCCATGACCATCCAGCGCGTGGCCAACATCGAGCGCGCCCAGATGCTCGTCGAAAGCCCCTCACGCGGCGCCCTCCAAAAGTTCCTGGCCGCCTGGCACGACGTGCTGCACGCCACCCG